>Ga0098070_100044_pt1 | contig 97648 bp, 80 predicted proteins | sample 28_taG_FD_75063 | JGI IMG/M metagenome (GOLD analysis project Ga0098070, IMG submission 75063) | Marine viral communities from Cariaco Basin, Caribbean Sea - 28_WHOI_OMZ | ecosystem: Environmental > Aquatic > Marine > Oceanic | place: Caribbean Sea: Cariaco Basin | collected 2014-11-12
AGGTCGGACCACAGGGTAAAGCCGGTGTCCCAAGCGGTGTTGATCAGGCCCAGCGCCTGCATACCGGCGGCGGCCTTGTGCTCGGGCTTGACCTCGGGCGCCTGCACCAGCTGATCCAAATCGCGTGCGATCAGGCCGGTGTCCACATCGCCCGCAGCAAAGCCATCATGGGCCGCCAGCGCTCCGAGGAAGGCAAGGTTCGTGACCGTGCCGCCCACCTCGGTTTCCGCAAGGGCCTGCGACAGGCGCGACAGGGCGACCGCGCGGGTGGGGCCATGCACAATCACCTTGGAGATCATCGGATCATACCAGGGGCTGATGGTATCCCCTGTCCGCACGCCGCTATCGGCGCGGCAGCTATCGGGGAATTGCAGATGCGTCAGCGTGCCGGTTGCGGGCAAGAACCCCTTTGGCACGTCTTCGGCATACAGCCGCGCCTCAAAGGCATGGCCGGTGATGGTCAGCTCGTCCTGCTGTTTCGGCAGGCTTTCACCCGATGCGACGCGCAGCTGCCATTCCACCAGATCGACGCCGGTGATCAGCTCCGTCACAGGATGTTCCACCTGCAGACGGGTGTTCATCTCCATGAACCAGAACCCGTCCGGGCGCAGACCATTCGAGCCATCGACGATGAACTCCACCGTACCGGCCCCTTTATAGCCAATCGCCTCGGCTGCGCGCACACCGGCACGGCCCATGGCCTCGCGCATTTCGGCGGTCATGCCGGGCGCGGGCGCCTCTTCTATGACCTTCTGGTGACGACGCTGGAGCGAACAGTCCCGTTCAAAGAGATGCACCGCTGTGGTGCCATCTCCAAAGACCTGCACTTCGATATGGCGGGGCTGCTGAATGTATTTCTCGATCAGCACATCCGGGTTGCCAAAGGCCGTGGTGGCTTCACCTTGGGCGCTTTTGAGCGCTTCCATGAAGTCCTCGGGCTGCTCCACAAGGCGCATGCCCTTGCCGCCACCGCCTGCAACCGCCTTGATCAGGACAGGGTAGCCGATGGTGTCAGCGGCACCGGACAGGTGCTCGGGATCCTGGTTCTTGCCGTGATAGCCGGGGACGACGGGCACGCCCGCCTCCTCCATCAGCGCCTTGGCCGCGTCCTTTAGTCCCATCTTGCGGATCGCATCCGCCGAAGGGCCGATAAACACAAGGCCAGCCGCCTCGACCGCGTCCACGAACTCGGGGTTTTCCGACAGAAAGCCATAGCCGGGGTGGATCGCCTGAGCGCCAGTCGCCTTGGCGATGGCTATGATCTCATCCCCCAGAAGGTAGCTGTCGGCGGGGGCAGAGCCGGTGCCGATGTGGCAGGCCTCATCCGCCATGGCCACATGTTTCGATGCGCGGTCAGCATCCGAATAGATGGCGACGGTTTTCACGCCCATGGCGCGGGCGGTTTCCATAACGCGGCAGGCGATCTCGGCCCGGTTTGCGATCAGAATTTTGTCAAACATGGTTCGTCCTCACATCCGGAACACGCCAAAGCGCGTGTCTTCAATCGGGGCATTCAAAGCGGCGCTCAGCGACAGGGCCAGCACCTCGCGGGATTTGCGCGGGTCGATGATGCCATCGTCCCAAAGCCGCGCCGAGGCATAGAGCGGGTGACTCTGCTCCTCGAACATCTCGATGGTGGGGCGCTTGAATTCGGCCTCTTCCTCGGCGCTCCAACTGCCGCCCTGCCGTTCGATGGCGTCGCGTTTCACGGTCGCGAGAACCCCCGCTGCCTGCTCACCGCCCATCACGGAAATGCGGCTGTTCGGCCAGGTCCAGAGGAAACGCGGCTGATAGGCGCGCCCCGACATCCCGTAGTTGCCCGCGCCAAAGGAACCGCCGACCAGCATGGTGACTTTGGGTACATTGGTCGTCGCCACCGCCGTCACCATCTTGGCGCCATGGCGGGCGATGCCTTCGTTCTCGTACTTGCGGCCCACCATGAAGCCGGTGATGTTCTGCAAAAAGACCAGCGGGATCTTACGCTGGGAGCAGAGCTCCACGAAATGCGCGCCCTTCTGCGCGGCCTCAGAAAACAGCACGCCATTGTTGGCGATGATCCCCACCGGGCAGCCCTTCACATGGGCAAAGCCGGTCACCAAGGTCTCACCAAAACGCGGCTTGAATTCGTCAAAGCGCGAGCCGTCGACCAGCCGCGCGATCACCTCGCGGATATCATAGGGCTTGCGCAGATCGCCCGGTACCACGCCCAGGATTTCCTCGGGGTCATAGGCGGGTTCCTCAGGGGAGGCCCAGTTCACCGTGAGGGGCTTGGTGATATTGAGCGACTGCACCGCGCGCCGCGCCAGCGCCAGCGCATGGGCGTCATCCTCGGCCAGATAATCGGCCACACCAGAGAGGCGCGTGTGCACATCGCCGCCGCCCAGGTCTTCGGCGGAAACCACCTCTCCGGTTGCCGCCTTCACCAGCGGCGGGCCGGCGAGGAAGATGGTGCCCTGTTCCTTGACGATGATGGTCACATCCGACATCGCGGGCACATAGGCGCCGCCTGCGGTACAGGAGCCCATGACCACGGCGATCTGCGGGATGCCTTTGGCGGACATGCGCGCCTGATTGTAGAAAATGCGGCCAAAGTGGTCGCGGTCCGGAAAGACCTCGTCCTGGTTGGGCAGGTTGGCACCGCCAGAGTCCACCAGATAGATGCAGGGCAGGCGGTTTTCCTCGGCGATCTCCTGCGCGCGCAGGTGCTTCTTGACCGTCATCGGATAATAGGTGCCGCCCTTTACGGTGGCATCGTTGCAGACCACCATGACCTCTTGCCCATGGACGCGGCCAATGCCCGCGATCACGCCAGCCGCAGGGGCCGCGCCATCATACATGCCATGGGCCGCCGTCGCGCCGATCTCAAGAAACGGAGAGCCCGGATCCAGGAGGTTTGCCACCCGGCGACGCGGCAGCATCTTGCCGCGGCTTTCGTGGCGGGCGCGGGATTTCTCGCCGCCGCCCAGGCGCGCCGCCTCTGCCGCCGCATCGATCTGCGCCAGCGCTTCGAGATGCGCCGCTCGGTTCTGTTTGAAGCCTTCGGAGGAAGGCATTGCCTTGGATTGAAGTTTCATACGGAAGACTCCTGTTCAGCGGCCGCACGGGCCTTCAACTCTTTGCGGATCACCTTGCCGGTGACGGTCATCGGCAGGGCGTCCAGAAATTCGATTTCGCGGGGGTAGGAATAGTGGGCAAGGCGGTCCTTGACGTAGTCCTGCAACTCTTTCTCGGTGGCCGCAGCGCCTTCTTTCAGCACCACATAGGCCTTGACGATCTCGGTGCGCATCGGGTCGGGCTTGCCAACGACGCCGACCGTGGCAACGCTTGGATGGGTCAGCAGGCAGTCCTCGATCTCGGCCGGGCCGATGCGATAGCCGGAAGAGGTGATGACGTCATCCTCACGGCCCACAAAGCGCAGGTAGTCCCCTTCCAAGATGCCGCGATCTCCGGTCACCAGCCAGTCGCCGTGGAACTTCTCCGCCGTTTCCTTCGGGCGGTTCCAGTATTCCAGCATCATCGAGGCAGAGCCACGCCGCACCGCGACATCGCCCTCCTGATCGGTGGGGTTGCCATCCGCGTCGATCACGGCAACCTCATGCCCCGGCACGGCCTTGCCAATGCAGCCCGGACGCGGCGGGAAATCCACCCCGCAGGAGGAGGCGACCATATTGCATTCGGTCTGCCCGTAGAATTCGTTGATGGTGAGGCCGAACGCCTCCTGCCCCCAGGCCAGCATCTCGGCCCCTAAGGGTTCACCGCCCGAAGCGACAGAACGCAAACCAAGCACGGCCTTGCCAGCGGCCTTCAGCATCCTGAGCGCGGTGGGCGGGAAGAAGATGTTGCGCACGCCGCCCCGCGCGATCAGATCGACGCAGGCTTCGGGCGTGAATTTGTCGAGCCGCGCCGCGACGACCGGCACGCCCAGCGCAAGCCCCGGCATCAACACATCGAACAGACCGCCGATCCAGGCCCAGTCCGCAGGTGTCCAGAGGCAATCCCCCGGCTGGCCCAGATGATCGTGGCTGATCGCAACGCCCGGCAGGTGCCCGGTCAGCACCCGGTGTGCGTGGAGCGCCCCCTTTGGGCTGCCGGTGGTGCCGGAGGTGTATATAAGGACCGCCGGCGTTTCCGACGTCGTCTCGGCAAAGGGCACAGGAGCGCCGTCGATACCGGCATCCTGCACCATCACCGCCTCTGCAAGATCCCCAAGCAGCATCGCGCCCTCGGGGTCGGTCAGCACGAACCGCACCCCCGCATCGCCAGCGCGAGAGGCCAGCGCGTCCCGTTTGAACAGTTTGAACAGCGGCACCGAGATGGCACCAACCTTCCAGATCGCCAGATGAGCGGCAGCGCACCAGGGCGATTGGCTGAGCAGAACCCCCACGCGGTCTCCCGGCTGGATTCGCGACAAAAGATAGCGCGCCAGCCCATCGACCATAGATGCCAGTTCGCCGTGCGAAATGTCACACCGCTCTGGCCCGGTCAGATCGATGATCGCACAGGCGTCAGGGTCATGCCCCATGGCCTGCGCCGCCATGTTCAGTGCCCGAGGCACATCCCATGCCCCGTCATGTGTCAAACCCGGAATATGGCGCAACTCTGACATGATCAGCCCTTCCCGAAACGCATAGCGGCTATGCACGATTTTCTTTTTATTTCAGAGGCAAAGCGGAAGCAGCCTTGATCCAGATCAGAGACCGTTTTCGCTCCATGGCACACAATGGTGCGGCAAAAGACAAAAAAGGGATTTCCCTCATGAAACGCATGGTTTCCGCTCTCGCCGTCTCCGCGGTGCTTGTTGCCGGGGCGGCCCCGGCTGTTGCTCAGTCGCAAGGCGACTGGACCTTCGGCGCAGGTATAGCCAACGTGAACCCCAAGTCGAACAACGGCACGCTTGCGGGCGGTGCGGCGACGATCAACGACGACACCCAGCTGTCGCTGACCGTTGAGTATTTCCTCCGCGACAACCTCGGGATCGAACTCTTGGCCGCCACCCCTTTTGAGCACGACATCACCATCGCTGGCTTGGGCTATGCGGGCACCACCAAGCAACTGCCGCCAACCCTGTCGCTGAACTACCACTTCCCGACCAAGGGCAAGGTCAAACCCTTCCTCGGAGTTGGTGTGAACTACACCACCTTCTTTGAGGAAAGCACGCCCCTCGGAACGCTGAGCCTTGATGACAGCTGGGGTCTTGCCATCAACGCGGGTGCTGACTGGCAGGTCTCGGACAACGGTGCGCTGCGCTTCAACGTGCGCTACATGGACATCGACAGCGAAGCCTTCCTGAACGGCGCCTCCATCGGCACCGCTGAGATTGATCCGGTCGTGATTGGTGTCGCTTACGTGCACCGCTTCTGATCCCGTGTTGCAGTTGGGCAGGTGCTTCCCTCGTCCCTGCCCGCTGTTCCCGCTTGAACGGGCGTCGCTCCGCGCGGCGCCTGTACTCTTTTTGATCCGCATGTGATCCAGCTGTGCATCTGTCGCCCTACCTGCCATCACGCTTCCGGTTGAGGCAGCCCCGCACCGCCCGGCCCGGAAAAGCGGATCAGCCCGCCAAGGACGTTGACTTCATAGCGATACAGCGCCGCAGCGCCGCTTCCGGGCGGGCGACAGGTCACGATGAGCCAGCTCCATCCACCCTCACCGGGGCGCGCCGAACAATCCGTCACCTGTGGTTCGCCGGGCCTGCCTGACCCGGCATGATCGGCCAGATAGCGCTGCGCATAAAGGGTGATCACATCGGTTTCCGTGATGCCCTGTCTCAGAATGCCGTACCGAAGCCCGATCACCGCCAACAAAAGCGTCAGCAAGGCAACCGGGATCCAGTAGGCAATCCGCATCAGCCCATGTGTGCCATCAGTTCGCGACCGATCAGCATGCGGCGGATTTCAGAGGTCCCCGCACCAATCTCCATCAGCTTGGCATCACGGAAGATCCGGCCCACCGGGTTGTCGCTGAGGTATCCGGCGCCGCCAAAGGCCTGCACCGCCTGGTGCGCCTGCACCATCGCCTGCTCGGAGGCATAGAGGCAGCAGGCCGCCGCATCCTGGCGGGTGACCGTTCCGTTGTCGCAGGCCTTGGCCACCTCGTAGATATAGGCGCGGGCCGAGTTCATAGCCGTGTACATATCGGCGATCTTGCCCTGCATCAGCTGGAAGTTCCCGATCGGCTGTCCGAACTGTTTGCGCTCTGCCATATAGGGCATCATCTCGTCCATACAGGCCGCCATGATCCCGGTTCCAATGCCCGCCAGAACCACACGCTCGTAGTCTAGGCCGGACATCAGAACCCTGACGCCCTTGCCCTCTTCGCCGAGAACGTTTTCAAAAGGCACTTCGCAGTCTTCAAAGATCAGTTCGGCCGTGTTGGAGCCGCGCATCCCCAGCTTGTCGAAATGGACCGAGGTCGAGAACCCCTTGAACTCTTTTTCGATTAGGAAGGCGGTGATGCCTTTGGAGCCCGCCTCGGGGTCGGTTTTGGCATAGACCACCAGCGTGTCGGCATCGGGCCCATTGGTAATCCAGTACTTGTTGCCATTCAGGCGATAGTGGTCGTTGCGCTTTTCCGCGCGCAGAGACATCGAGACCACATCGGAGCCAGCACCTGCTTCGGACATGGCCAGCGCGCCCACGTGCTCGCCCGAAATCAGGCGCGGCAGGTATTTCTTCTTCTGCTCCTCATTGGCGTTCAGCTTGATCTGATTAACGCAGAGGTTGGAATGCGCGCCATAGGACAGCGATACCGACGCGCTGGCACGTGCGATTTCCTCAACAGCGACGGTGTGCGCGAGGTAGGACATGCCCGCCCCGCCGAATTCCTCTGGAACCGTGATTCCAAGCAGACCGAGATCGCCCATCTCTTTCCACAGCTCGGCGGGGAATTCGTTTTTCTGGTCGATCTCCTGCGCCATCGGCTTGACGCGTTCCTGCGCCCAGCGATGCACCATATCGCGCAGCGCATTCACATCTTCGCCCAAGTCAAAGGTCATGCTTGCGTTGAACATACCGCGTCTCCTCCCGAGTCATCGCGCATTATTTGAACATGCGTTCATTTATCGCCATCAAAGCCTTCCACGTCAAGCACCAGATGACCCAATCGGGTATTTCTGGCGGTCCTACGTCTGCTTTTGAGTATCCAGACGCAGGACTCCGAATTTGTCGCCAAGACGAAATATGCCTCAAGCACAGATGGACAGAGATCCTTGTCGCTCCTAGTCTCACACCCCAAGCCGCTCTGATCGCGAGAGAAAACAGTCCCTCCCCCATGCCTAAGATCGTCCTTCACCTCAAAGCGAGCGACTTGCCCCGCAGATTGTCCGGTCGACACCTTGAGTTCTATCGGATCTTGGGCGATCTGATGGCGGGCCAAAACATTCGGGTGGAAAGTCGCCAGCGCGACGGCGATATTCGCATCGACACGCGCACCATCGGGGACAACCGTTTTGATGATGGGAATCTCCACATCATAGATGATCGCTCGCTCAATGCGCCCAATGTGCTCAATGCGGGGGCAGCCTATTTCTGGCGTTTCTGGCAGCTGGACCCACAAGGGGTGAAAGCCTTCAGCTCAACCGGCGCCGCACACTATGATCCGGACCAGATGCCACGGCGCCGGGCACAGAGCTTCTTTGACAATTTGCACAAACGCTACGTGCAATCACGCAAATCGAAATACGCCCAGCCCGAGACGCAGCAGCAGTTTCCCGACAACGCGATCTCGGTTTTCTTTCAGGGTGACTATCCGGTCACCTCCGGCGCAACGTCGACCACGGACATCGAGATGCTGAGGGCGGTGCAGGCTGGCGCCGGGGATCGCCCCATCATCGTCAAGCCACACCCACTGGCGAGCAACTTTTCCGACATTGCCGAAACCCTCGCCCTTGCCGAGACAGACAGCCGGATCACAGTGACCGACGCCAATATCCACGACATCCTCAGTGCCAGCTGTGTAACGGTTTCCATCAACTCAACCGTCGCCCTGGAAGGGTTCCTGCACCTCAAGCCCGCGATTCTCTTTGGCCAATCGGACTTTCACCACTTGGCGGGTCGGGTACACGCGCCACAGGAGTTCGAAACGGTCCTTGCCCGCGAACTTGACCGAGACGAAGGCTACGAGCAGTTCCTCGCCTGGTATTTCCTGAAAATGTGCCTGCCGCTGAACAATGCTCGCCTCGAGGAGAGGATCTGGAAGATTTTCAGCAAAGCCGGGTTCCCGCGTTCACGCTTTAGGTAGCGGGTTCGCCCTGAAACACCGCGCCCACTTCAGCGCGGATAATACGGGCGATCTGAGCGCAATCCTCAAGAGAAAAGGTCAGCGGCACCCGCATATCGATGATGCCGGCAAGAATGCGGTCACTATTGGGAAGCCCGGGCGTCTCTGCGTAGCGCCAGCTGTCATAGCGCGAGGTAAAGGCCACAGGCTCTGCCCCGCCGAACCACTTCAACTCCACACCGCGCACGGCGCAGCGGCGCAACACCTCTTGTACACGCTCCGCCGCCCAGTCGAGCAACAGGAACTGGAAGGATGAGCCGACGTATGTCTCCAGTGCCGGACGCTCTACCACGCGCAGCCCCGGCGTGCCGCGCAACCCGCTTTCAAGCGTCCGGTAGCGATCGTTCCAGCGGGCAACCTGCGCATCCAGATCCCGCAACTGCGGCCGGAGAATGGCCGCCCGCAGATTGTCCATCCGGCCAGAGATATTTGGAGTCTCAAATTTGATCTGCTCGAACACCTCAGGCTCCGGCGCTGCCAGATGGCGTCCAAAGAGCATGTAGGAGCCCGACAGCATGATGGCGCGGGCCGCGATCTCGGCATCATCGGTGACTAGCAAGCCGCCCTCGCCGGAATTCACATGCTTGTAGGTCTGACAGGAATAGCAGCCAATCGCTCCGTGACGCCCCGAGGGAACCCCGTTCCACTCCGCCCCCATTGTGTGGGCGCAATCCTCGATCACGATGATCCCAGCCGCGTTGCAGATCTCCATCAGGCGGCCCATGTCACAAAGGTGCCCGCGCATGTGGCTCAGCATCAGAACCTTGGCCTGACCCGCTTTGGCTGTCAGATCCTCCAGATCAATGGTCAAGTCCTCGGTCACATCCACGTAAGCCGGGGTCGCGCCGACCGCCGCGATAGAGCCGGGCACGGGCGCCAGCGTAAAGGCATTGGTCAAAACCCGGTCGCCGTGTCCCACCCCAACAGCTCTCAGAGCGGTTGCGAGTGCATAGCCGCCGGATGCCACGGCGAGGCAGTATTTGGCCCCCACCTGATCCGCAAACTCTCGCTCCAGAAGCGCGGTCTCGCCCACCTCTCCCTCAGCCAGGTTATAACGGTGCAGGCGCCCATGGCGCATGACCTCAACGGCGGCTTCAATCGCCTCCTCAGGAATGGGTTCCTGCTGGGTAAAATTGCCGGTGAAAATCTCGCTCATGATGCTTTTGTGGGGCGCCCCTGCCCGCTGGTCAAGGGGGAAGCCATCTCAGGGCAGCAACTGAGCAATCATATCAGGCAGATCCTCGTAGCGATGCAGCAGCGCTTCAGGCCGCAGCGCCGCCATATCCTCTCCCGAGGGGCCAAAGGTCACCAGCACCGAAGGCACACCAGCCGCCGACGAGGTATTTCGGTCGGTGTCACTGTCGCCGATCAAAACCGTTCTGGCCGGATCACCGCCTGCCCGGCGGGCCGCTTCAAACAAGGGCTCAGGATCGGGTTTGCGCACCGGCAAAGTATCTGCGCCGACAAGCGAGGCAAAGGCATCGCGCACGCCAAGGGAGCGCATCAGCTGTTCGGCCAGGGCCTCGGGTTTATTGGTGCAGATGCCAACGCCGTAGCCCCGCACCTTCAGCGCTTCCACTGCATCCATTGCCCCAGGGTACAGGAACGTATGCAGATCAATCGCCTCGCGATAGGCGTCCAGCAAGACGGGGTAATAGTCCTCGACCGTGGCCTCACGGTAAGCGCCGACACGTTTCAACCCTTCGGTCAGCATGCGTTTGCCGCCACGCAGGGCAATCCCGGCATCATTCGGATGAGTCAGCACATCTCCATGTCCCATCTGGCGGAAACAGGCATTGGCTGCCGCCAGAAGATCCCCCGAAGTATCCGCCAGAGTTCCATCAAGATCGAAGATCACCGTTCGCATATCGTCCCCTTTCGGCGCATTTCCGCCGTATGATGTTGCAAGCCGCAACCTAGTTTGATGATCCAACGGCTTGCACCCCCAAGGTTAGCGGATAAAACGGGGGCGCTGAAAAGACAAAGAGAAACATCACATGAGCACAGCCCTCGTCATCCTGGCCGCAGGCAAAGGCACGCGGATGAATTCGGACCTGCCCAAGGTTCTCCACCCTATCGCCCAAGCTCCGATGCTGGAGCATGCAATGGCGGCAGGCCGCGCACTGGAACCGGAGCGGATCGTGGTTGTAGCAGGTCATGGGGCCGAGGCGGTGCGCGGCGCGGTGGCCGAGATCGACGAGAGCGCCGAAGTCGTGCTGCAGGAAGAACAGCTTGGCACGGCGCATGCAGTGGATCAGGCACGCGATGCGCTGACAGGGTTCACCGGGGATGTGGTGGTTCTCTACGGTGATACGCCCTTTGTCAGCGGAGATACGATCACCCGCATGATCAAGGCACGCGCGAGCGCCGACCTCGTGGTTCTGGGCTTTGAAGCTGCCGATCCGGGCCGCTACGGTCGATTGGTGATGGAGGGCGAAAGCCTCGAGCGGATCGTCGAATTCAAGGATGCTAGCGACGCCGAACGCGCAATCACCTTTTGCAACTCGGGCCTGATGGCCTGTGCCGCGCCCATGATGTTCGACCTGATAGCAGAAGTCGGCAACGACAATGCCTCGGGCGAGTATTACCTCACGGACCTTGTGGAGCTGGCCCGCGCAAAAGGCCTGCGCGTGACCGCAGTCGCCTGTGATGAAACCGAAACGCTCGGCATCAACTCCCGCGCGGAACTCGCCCGCGCCGATGCGCTGTTCCAGACCCGCGCCCGAACCGAGGCGCTGGACAATGGTGTCACGCTGATGGCGCCCGACACCGTCTACTTCGCCTATGATACGGTTGTAGGCCGCGACACGGTCATCGAACCCAATGTTGTCTTCGGCCCTGGTGTGACGGTGGAAAGCGGTGCCTTGATCCGCGCCTTCTCGCATCTGGAGGGCTGCCATGTCAGCCGTGGTGCCAAGGTCGGCCCGTACGCGCGTCTGCGCCCCGGCGCGGAGCTGGCCGAGGACACGCATATCGGCAACTTCGTCGAGATCAAGAACGCGGAAATCAAAGCGGGCGCCAAGGTCAACCACCTCTCCTATGTGGGCGATGCCACGGTCGGGGAAGCAACCAACATCGGCGCCGGCACCATCACCTGCAACTATGATGGCGTCATGAAGCACCGCACCGAAATTGGCGCGCGCAGCTTTATCGGATCGAACACGCTGCTGGTCGCTCCGGTGCGCGTCGGAGATGAAGCAATGACAGCAAGTGGCACGGTCGTGACCAAGGAGGTTGCCGATGGTGACCTAGCAATCGCGCGCAGCCCGCAAGAAAACAAACCCGGCCGTGCGCGCAAACTGATGGACATGCTGCGCGCCAAGAAGGCCCGCAAAACAAAAGGAGCCAAGTGATGTGCGGTATCGTCGGAGTTCTTGGCAATCATGAGGCAGCCCCCCTGCTGGTGGAAGCGCTCAAACGGCTTGAGTATCGTGGATATGACAGCGCCGGCATTGCAACGATCAGCGAAGGCAAGCTGGACCGCCGCCGCGCGGTCGGAAAGCTCGTGAACCTCAGCGATCATCTGGTACATGAACCGCTGGCAGGCAAATCAGGTATCGGACATACCCGCTGGGCCACTCACGGCGCCCCCTCAGTGAACAACGCCCACCCGCACCGGGCCGGGGCTGTCGCGGTCGTGCATAACGGCATCATCGAAAATTATCGCGACCTGCGCGCCGAACTCGCCAAAGAAGGGATCGAGTTTCAGACCGAAACGGACACCGAAACCATCGCCCTGATGACCGAACGCTACATGCAAGGCGGCATGTCCGCGGTCGAAGCTGCACAAAAGACCCTTTCGCGCCTTGACGGCGCCTTTGCCCTCGCCTTCCTTTTTGACGGAGAAGAAGACCTAATGGTGGCCGCCCGCAAGGGTTCTCCTCTGGCGATCGGCCATGGGGAGGGAGAGATGTTCGTTGGCTCCGACGCCATCGCGCTGGCGCCGCTGACCGATCAGATCACTTATCTGGAAGAAGGTGATTGCGCGGTCCTCACCCGGACCAGCCTGGAAATCCGGGACGTTAACGGCAAGCTGGCAAATCGCGCCGTGAAAACCATCCAGATCGACTCAGCTCAAGTGGACAAGGGCGGCCACAAGCATTTCATGGCAAAAGAAATCGCCGAGCAGCCAACAGTGATTGCCGAAGCCATCCGCCACTACCTGCCGGTGGGCGAGGATAAGGTGCACCTGCCCGGCGCAGGCATCGACTTTACCCAGATCGACCGGCTGACGCTGGTGGCCTGCGGCACCGCCTTCTATGCCTGCCTCACCGCAAAATACTGGTTCGAGAAACTCGCCCGCATTCCGGTCGAGGTCGACATTGCATCTGAATTCCGCTACCGCGAACCGCCGATCCCGGCGCGCACGGCGGCACTGTTCGTCTCGCAATCGGGCGAGACCGCCGACACATTGGCCGCGCTGCGCTATTGCGAGGGCAAGGCGGACCAGATCCTGTCGGTGGTCAATGTCCCCGAAAGCTCCATCGCGCGCGAAAGCGACCTGGCCCTGCCCATTCATGCGGGTGTCGAAATCGGCGTCGCTTCGACCAAAGCCTTTACCTGTCAACTGAGCGTTCTTCTGATGCTGGCGTTGAAAGCTGCGACCGACCGGGGCGAGATCAGCGACGAGGATCTGCAGGCGCATATTTCGGCCTTGCGCGGACTGCCCAACGTGCTGTCTTCGGCGCTCGAGCAGAACGAGGCAATCCGTCAGGCCTCTCTCAAGCTGAGCGAAGCCCGCGATGTGCTGTTCCTGGGCCGGGGCCTGATGTTCCCGCTGGCCCTTGAAGGCGCGCTGAAGCTTAAAGAGATCAGCTATATCCACGCCGAAGCCTATGCCTCGGGTGAGTTGAAACACGGGCCGATCGCGCTGATCGACGCCAACATGCCGGTGGTCGTTCTGGCCCCCCGCGATGATCTGTTCGACAAATCCGTGTCCAACATGCAGGAAGTGATGGCGCGAAAGGGCAAGGTCATGCTGGTCTCGGACGCCGAAGGTCTGGCCGAAGCCAGCGAGGAAGTCTGGCAGTCGATCCGCATGCCGCAGATCCACGACAGCCTTACGCCGATCCTGTATGCTCTGCCCGCGCAGATGCTGGCCTATCACACAGCCGTGGCCAAGGGCACCGACGTGGATCAGCCGCGCAATCTCGCCAAATCCGTGACTGTGGAATAGCCCATGACCTTGGAGGAGGCGCTGGAGCAGTTGAACGCGCATGTTGAAGCCGGGCGCGCAGAACATATGGCCGCCTACCACAAGCAGACGCGTAAAGTTCTGGGCATTCCAAACCCCGCACTGAACGATCTGACCAAGGGCTGGCGTCAGTCGCTGACCGTGGATGACCGCGTCGCGCTGGCGGACAGCCTTTGGACAACGGATATTTTCGAAGCACGCATTGCAGCGGCCAAGCTACTGACCCAGGCGCGTATCAGGGGAGATGACACCGTCTGGCAATTGATCACCTCCTGGGTGCCCGATTTCGACAGCTGGGCCATTGCCGATCACGCCTGCATGGCTGCTCAGAAACGGTTGGTTGCGGATCCCTCTCGTCTGGAGGAGGTCGAGAGCTGGACGCAGTCCGATCACGTGTGGACCCGCCGCGCTGCCCTTGTGGCGACCCTGCCCTGGGCCAAGCTGAACAACATCAAGCCCGCAGATCAGGCGCGCCGCAGCCGTATCCTCGGCTGGGCCGCGACGTATGTGCCCGAACGGGACTGGTTCATTCAGAAAGCCATCGCCTGGTGGCTACGCGATCTCAGCAAGCATGACGCGGAAGCCACACGCGCTTTCCTTGCGACCCATGGCGATGCAATGAAGCCCTTTGCCCGCAAGGAGGCGGGAAAATATCTCAAAGGCGATACGCCACCTGCAGATCAGTTTGCGGGACGCACCTGAAGTTCGACCAATTCGGTAAGCGGTACGCCAAGGGCGCGCATGGCAGCGATGGAGACCCGCGCGCTGCCCGTCGTTGGCGAAGGCCTAAGAGTCACGACGACTTCAGCCCCATTGGCACTGCGCAGCAGCGCCCGCTGCTCGTTGCTGACCAGCGAGGTCTCCATCCACAGCCCCGGCACTGCCGGATCGCCGAGCGAAGCGACAACCTGTTCGGTGCCGGTGAAAACCGTCTCAGGCGCGACCTCGGCGTCTTCTGGAGTATCGACAATCTGGTCCGGCACATCCATGGCTCCGCCCGTTGCATCCAAGGGCACCTGCGGCCCGGTCTGCTCTGGCAGCGGTGCAGGCTCTTCCTTTTTGAAACCCGGTAGCTTTGGCATTTCAAAGTCGCCACAGCCGGCAAGCAGCAGAAGCGAAAGAGCAGAGGATGTAAGGATCAACAGTCGCATGATCCGAACCTACGGCCCGTCCGGGCATCTGACCAGATGAAAATCGAACCTTTGCTCACGAAAATGCACTCCCCTCTTGCCGCAGGACAAAGCTCGCTTTACCTATTTCTCCATGACTGCTCCGTTGATAGATCCCTTCGCCCGCGCCATCACTTACCTGCGCGTTTCGGTCACCGACCGTTGTGATTTCCGCTGCGTCTACTGCATGTCGGAAAACATGACCTTTCTGCCCAAGAAAGAGCTGCTGACTCTGGAAGAGCTTGATCGGCTCTGTTCCACCTTTGTCGGCATGGGGGTGGAAAAACTGCGTATCACTGGCGGCGAGCCTCTGGTACGGCGCGATATCATGACATTCTTCCGTGCCATGACGCGGCATCTGGACAGCGGCGCCCTCAAGGAGCTGACGCTGACCACCAATGGCTCGCAGCTGGAGAAATACGCTCAGGACCTTTTTGATGCAGGCGTGCGGCGCGTCAATGTATCGCTAGATACTCTGGACGAGCAGAAATTCGCGGATGTCACCCGTTGGGGGCGTCTGCCGCAAGTCTTGCGCGGTATCGATGCGGCGCAGAAGGCAGGGCTCAGAGTCAAGATAAACGCGGTAGCCCTCAAGGGGTTCAACGAGCCGGAGCTGCCTCAGATAACCCGCTGGTGCGCCGAGCGGGACATGGATCTCACCTGGATCGAGGTCATGCCCATGGGCGATATAGGAAATGAAGATCGCCTGGATCAGTACTGGTCCCTAAAGGACGTACGCAAAGAGTACGAGAACCACTACACGGTCACGGACCTTGCCGAGCGTACCGGCGGCCCGGCCCGCTATGTGCGGCTTGAGGAGACAGGTCAGAAAATCGGCTTCATCACGCCTCTCAGCCACAATTTCTGCGAAAGCTGCAACCGCGTGCGTCTGACCTGCACGGGCGAACTCTACATGTGTCTCGGCCAGGAAGACATGGCGGATCTGCGCGCGCCCCTGCGTGATCACCCCGACACTGAGGCTCCGCTCGAAGAGGCCATCCGAGCCGCCATCAACCTCAAGCCCAAGGGCCATGATTTCGACTATTCCCGGCAGACGCTTGGCGGACAGATGCCGCGCCATATGAGCCACACCGGCGGCTGAGATGGCCGCTCGACATACCGGCGGCAAGGCCACAGCCCTGTTTCAAGCCTACCGAGCCGCAACCGCGCTGATTGCGCCCTTTGCCTATCGCAAGGTGGCCGCAAATCTGGCCGCGCAAGGCATTACCGAGGTGCGCCAGCGCGAACGCCTGGGCCACGCCAGCCAGCCGCGCCCTGACCTTGCCCTCGGCGCACCATTGATCTGGTTTCACGGCGCATCGGTCGGGGAAAGCCTTGCGGCGATTACCCTGATCAACCGACTGGCCGAGCGCCTGCCAGATGCACGTTTTCTGTTGACCTCCGGCACAGCGACCTCTGCGCAGATGGCTGAGAAACGCCTGCCGGATCGCGCGATCCACCAGTTCGCACCGCTGGATGCAACCGGGCCGGTCAGCCGGTTCCTCGCCTATTGGCGCCCCGATGCGGGAATATTTGTGGAAAGCGAGCTATGGCCTGTCACCTTGGCGGAAGCCCGCAAGGCCAGTACGCGCTTGGCGCTGGTCAACGCGCGCCTTTCCGCACGCTCGCTGGAAAGTTGGGGAAAACGCGCTGCTACCGCCCGGTTCATCCTGTCACGATTTGACCTGCTGCTCAGCCAGAACGAACAGATGGCGCAAGACCTCATCTCGCTTGGTGCCGATCCCGCGCGGGTCCTTCCTGGGGGCAACCTCAAGGCAGGCGCAGCGCCACTGCCGGTCGATCAAACGGCCCTTGAGCCATTGCGTCAGGCCATCGAAGATCGCCCTGTCTGGATCGCCTCTTCCACCCATGCAGGCGAAGAAAAAACAGTCCTGAAAGCTCACAAAACCCTTCTGCAGCGTCATCCGGGCCTTTGTTTGGTGCTGATCCCCCGTCACCCGGAACGCGCTGATGAGGTTTCCGCGCTGATCGAAGCGGCAAACCTCAGCTCGGCGCGGCGCAGCGCTGGCGCAGCACTTACGCCGAAAACCCAAGTCTATCTTGCCGATACGCTCGGCGAACTTGGGACTTTCTATGCGCTCTCACCGATCGTGTTCCTCGGCGGCTCGTTCTTGCCTATCGGAGGGCACAACCCGTTTGAGGTGGCCAGCGCAGGTGCTGCCGTAATCACAGGCCCCGGCACAAGCAATTTCGCTGAAACCTTCCCACCGCTGATCGCCGCTGGCGGGGCCATCGAGGTGGCTGACGCTGGTGAACTGGCCGAGGCTGTGGACACTTGGCTTTGCGACAACGATGCATTGGCCGCCGCGCGCGAGTCTGCACAGAGCTTTAACACAGAACAGGCGAGACGGTTAGATGGGATCACGGATCTGCTGATTGAGCGTCTGAGGTTAGAAAAAGCAAGGGCGCAGGTTGATGCCTGACCTCTTTGTCACCAACTTCAACCGCAATTTCACAGGGGTTTCGGCGACAGCCGCCAATGTGATCCGCCAGCAGGCCTTGACCCATGATCTGCGGCTTGTGGGTCGCCCCCTGCCCGGCTGCCCCGAACCGATCAGCACTGCTGGGGCGAAACGTCTGTGCCGCAAAGCCCCAACAGGCAAACCCTTTGCCATCTGGCATGTGCGCCGTAACACCGAAATGCGCGCAGCGATCTGGGCGCGGGATGTGCTGCGCCTGCCAATTCGCATCGTTTTTACTTCGGCGGCACAGCGGCGGCACTCGGCCTTTCCACGCTGGCTGATCAGCCGCATGGACGCGGTCATTGCCACCACCGAGAAAGCCGCCGAGTTCGTCCCCAATGCGCGCGCTGTGGTGCCTCATGGGGTGGATACCGATCTGTTTCAACCTGCGGAGAACCGCAGCACCGCCTGGGCAGCCCTCGGGTATGGCGGCGGCATCGGGATTGCCACCGTGGGGCGCATACGCCCCGAAAAGGGCACCGATGTCTTTGTCGATGCCATGATAGATCTTCTACCCTCCCAGCCCGGGGCCGTGGCTTTGGTCATTGGCCGGGCCGCACGCGAACACCAAGGCTTCCTGAAGAATTTGAAATCCCGCATCGCCACGGCTGGTCTGACTGATCGGATCCTGTTTCCCGGCGAAATCCCAGCCACAGACCTACCCCAGGTCATGCGCGCCCTGTCGCTGGTGATGCAACTGCCCCGCTACGAAGGCTACGGCATGGCGCCACTCGAAGGCTTGGCGAGCGGCGTACCTTTCGTTGGATCTGACGCAGGCTACTACCGAGCCTTTTCCGCCCAAGGCAAAAGCGGCCTGGTGGTCCCTCTGGATGATGCCGCAGCCGCAGCCGAAGCCGCCCGCAGCATCCTGGACGATGCAGACCGCCATGCGCAAATGGCCCAGGATGCCAGGGACATCGCTGAGCACAGCTTCAGCGTAAGGTCCGAGGCTGAGGGGATCGAAGCCGTTTATCAGGCACTCTGGTCCGAAGGCTGAACGAAATGAAAAAGGCCCGGTGATGAACCGGGCCTTTTCGTTTTACATCAAGCAAAGCCTTACGCGGCAGGCATGCGCTGCTCGACAATACCAGCCCACCAGCTGCACCCAGCCGGGATGGCTTCGTCGTTGAAGTTGTATTCAGGATGGTGCACATCGGCGCTGTCGCCGTTGCCAACCAGAATATAGGCACCGGGGCGCTCTTCCAGCATGAATGCAAAATCCTCACCGCCCATGACGAGGGGCGCTTCCTCACAATTGCCAGATATGTCACTTGCAACCTTGGCTGCGAAGTCTGTCTGTTCTTCGTGGTTCACCATGACCGGGTAGCCACGGTGGTAGGTGACGTCAGCCGTGCCGCCAAAGGTCGCGGCCACGCCTGCGCAAATCTCCTTGATCCGCTTTTCGGCCAGGTCGCGCATCTCTGCAGACATCGTACGCACGGTGCCTTTGATCTGAACCCGCTGGGGGATCACATTGAACGCCTTGGAGGAGGTCTCAAACGAGGTCACCGAGACAACAACACGATCCACCGGGTCCGCATTGCGCGATGCGATGGTCTGCAGCGCGAGAACGGCCTGGGCGGACATCACGGTGGTGTCGATGGTTTCATGCGGTTTGGCCGCGTGACCGCCGCGTCCCTCAAAGGTGATGTCGAACTGGTCGGTCGCCGCAAAGAAGGCACCGGAGCGGATGGCAAAGCTGCCCACCGGTTTGCCCGGCCAGTTGTGCATGCCGTAGACTTCCTGGATGTTCCAGCGCTCCATCATGCCGTCGTCGCACATTTCCTTGCCGCCGCCGCCGCCTTCCTCAGCGGGCTGGAAGATCACCACGACAGTGCCGTCGAAGTTGCGTGTTTCCGACAGGTACTTGGCCGCGCCTAGGAGCATCGCGGTGTGACCGTCATGGCCACAGGCGTGCATGGCATTCGCGGTCTTGGAGGCATACTCCAGCCCGGTCTGCTCGTGAATCGGCAGCGCGTCCATGTCGGCACGCAGGCCAATGACCTTGCCCGAAGTGTCGGATTTGCCCTTGATCACGCCGACAACGCCGGTGCGGCCGATGCCGGTGACGATCTCGTCGCAGCCGAACTCCTTCAGCTTTTCCGCTACCAGCGCCGAGGTGCGGTGGGTTTCAAACAGGATCTCGGGGTTTTCATGGATATCACGGCGCCAGGCGGTGATTTCCTCCTGAAGCTCGGCAAAACGGTTCTTAACCGGCATTTCATTCACTCCTTTTGTTATCTGTTTTGTCCGGTGCTGGCTGCACCGGTAGGCCCCGCCCTTCAGGCTGCGGGCATTCTTCTTTCGACGACCTCTGCGAACCAGCTGATACCGGCCGGGATGATCTCGTCATTGAAATCGTATTCGGGATGGTGCAGCCCTGCGCTGTTGCCATTGCCAAGGCGGATCATGGCGCCGGGGCGCTCCATCAGCATGAAGGAGAAATCCTCCCCGCCCATCAGGATCGGCACGTCTTCGCAGCTCGTCACGGCTTCTGCAGCCTCCCGGGCGTATTCAGTCGCGGCCTCGTCATTTATGGTGACCGGGACGCCTATGCGCATCTCGACTTCGACCGAGCCGCCGAAGGTCTGCGCAACACCCTCGGCGATCTCTTTGATCCGTTTGGGGATCATGGCGCGCACCTCTTCGGAATGGGTGCGGATCGTGCCGCGCACCTCGGCCCTGTCGGGGATCACGTTGAAGGCCTTGGAGGAGGTCTCGGCGCTGGTCAGCGTCATGACGGCCTTCTCAATCGGATCCATATTGCGCGAGACAATGGTCTGTAGCGCACTGATCATGTGGCACATCATCACCGTCGTATCGACGGTCATATGTGGCTTGGCACCATGGCCGCCGCGCCCCTTGAGGTGCAGGGTGAACTCATCGACCGAGGCCAAGATCGGGCCTGGACGGATCGCGAATTTACCTGCCTCGATGCCGGGACTGTTGTGGATGGCATAGACTTCGTCGATGCCAAACCGCTCCATCATGCCGTCCTTGACCATGGCCTCACCGCCATTGCCGCCCTCTTCGGCGGGCTGAAAGATCACGACGGCGGTGCCATCGAAATTTCGCGTCTCGGCAAGGTATTTTGCAGCGCCAAGCAACATCGCCGTATGCCCATCATGGCCGCAGGCATGCATGGCATTGGGGATCTTGGAGGCGTGCGGCAGGCCGGTCTGTTCCTGCATTGGCAGCGCGTCCATGTCGGCCCGCAGGCCAATCGCGCGCCCCTTGGTATCGCTGCGGCCGCGGATCACGGCTACGACGCCGGTGCGGCCAATGCCGGTCACCACCTCGTCACAGCCAAAACTTTTCAATTTTTCCGCCACCAGTGCCGAAGTCCGGTGCGTGTCATACAGGATCTCGGGGTGTTCATGAATGTCGCGGCGCCAGCCGGCAACCTCTTCCTGAAACTCTGCAGCGCGGTTCTTGACGGGCATTGTTGTCTCCTCAGGCGGCGGGCATTCGTCGTTCGACCAGTTCGGCAAACCAGCTGCATCCCACAGGGATCGCCTCATCGTCGAACACATAGGCCGGGTGATGGCACATGGCCGTGTCGCCATTTCCAAGGAAGATATAGGCGCCAGGGCGTTCTTCCAGCATGTAGGCGAAATCTTCGGACGGCATGATCGGATCGGTGTCGTCGTTCACATCCGGCGAGACGGCGCGGGCAGCCTCCACCGCGTATTGGGTTTCATCCGGCGTATTTATGGTCACGGGATAGCCCGGGGTCCATGTCACTTCTGCCGAGGCGCCATAGGCAGCTGCTACATTTTCCGCCACTTGCCGTACCCAGCCCTCGGCAAGCGCGCGGTATTCCGTGTCGAGCGTGCGCACGGTGCCTTGCAGGCGCGCCTGATGGGCGATCACGTTGGACGCCGTACTGTCGGTCTCAAAGGTTCCCACAGTCAGAACAACCCGTTTTACCGGGTTCACATTACGCGAGACGATCGAATGCAGTGACACGACGATCTGCGACGCCACCAGCGTGGTGTCGATCGCATCATGAGGCGCGGCAGCATGGCCGCCCTTGCCGGTCACGGTGATCTCGAACTCGTCGGAGGACGCCAGAAGCGCGCCGGGGCGCACCGCGAACTGCCCAACCGGCAGGCCCGGCATATTGTGCAAACCATAAACCTCCTGAATGCCCCAGCGCTCCATCAATCCATCGTCGCACATGGCCTTGCCGCCCGCGCCGCCCTCTTCGGCCGGTTGGAAGATGAGCACGACGGTTCCGTCGAAATTGCGGGTCTCGGACAAGTATTTCGCAGCGCCCAACAGAATGGCGGTGTGGCCGTCATGGCCGCAGGCATGCATGACACCCGGTGTCTTTGACGGATAGTCCACACCCGAGGCCTCGTGGATGGGCAAGGCATCCATATCGGCGCGCAGGCCAATCACCCGTCCAGATGTGTTGGTCTTTCCCTCGATTACCGCGACCACACCGCTGCGGCCAATTCCCGTGGTGATGGCGCTGTCATCAAGGCCGATCTCTTTCAACCGCTCCACCACAAAGGCAGCCGTCTTGTGAACTTCGTAGAGAAGCTCGGGGTTCTCATGCAGATGGCGACGCCACTTGGTGATCTCCTCCTGCATCTCGGCAAAACGATTCTTGACTGGCATCCTGTTCCTCTCGATTGAAACGGTCGCTCTTTGGCGTTCGTGCACTCTCAGGCAATTAAGTTGCCTTCGCAAGTATCTCAAGTCAGCGCGGGTGCCGCCAATGTCCAAACACCCACACCAGCCTTGCGCGCCTTGCGCACAAGCTTTATCTTTCAACAGCTTACGAAACACACATTGGCAGCGACTGAAACCTCAACAGCGGCAAAGTCTCAAAAAAATATTTCTACATGCACGGATTATGATCGAAGGCGTGACCAAGGCAGCCAAAGCTGCACCGCCCTCGAGCCGCTGTGCAGAACCCTCAGGCCGCCAACCGATCAACCAATTGCCGCATGAAGTCGTGACCGGCATTGAACTGTTCCACGGTGATAAATTCGTTGGGCTGATGGGCCTGGGCAATATCGCCAGGGCCACAGATCACGGCGGAATAGCCAGCCTCCTGAAACTGTCCCGCCTCAGTTCCGTAACTGACCACATGGGTGCCATTGTCACCCGTGATCGCCCGGACAAGCGATTCAGCTTCGCCGTCCTGTTCGGGCACCAGTCCGGGGACGTTGAACTTCTTGTCAATCTCGATCCGGGTATCCGGGTGGATGGCTTGCATCTCAGCTTCGATGCGACGCACCTCTGACAGATAGGCCGCCTCCCAATCAGCGGTGTCCTCGCCGGGGACCACGCGGAAATCCATCACGAAGTGGCAGTCTTTTGCCGTAATGTTATGCGCGGTGCCGCCCTCGATCATGCCCACGTGACAGGTGGTATAGGGCGGCGTGAACATGGCCGGGATTTCGCCTGGATCCTGAGCCGCGTTTTCCGAATTGCGATGGTTGGCCCAGTCGATGAGCCGCGCGCCCTGCATGATGGCGCTGACCCCGGTGTGCATCAGCGAGCTGTGCACTTCGAAGCCCACCAAATGCGTATTGTACCCAATGCCGCCCTTATGGCCGGTCACCGCCTTCATCATCGACGGCTCCCCCACGATGACCGCGCTGCCCTTGGGCAGAACCGGCTGCATCGCCTCGATCATTGGCGGTGCCCCGGTGCAGCCGATTTCCTCGTCAAAAGACAGCGCCAGCTGCAAGGGACGTTTGACGCCGCGACGGTGTGCCTCGACCAGCGCCCAGATGGCCAGCGCATCAAAGCCTTTCATGTCGCAACAGCCGCGACCATAGTATTTGCCGTCTCGCTCAACGACGGTGAAGGGATCCGTGTCCCAGGGCTGGCCATCGACCGGAACAACATCGGTATGGCCTGACAGGACCACCGCGCCTTCGACCATCGGCCCCACGTGCGCAAAAACTGCGGCCTTGTGCGGCTGATCGGGATCTGTCCAGCGGTGCGGGGTGATGCCATGCGCAGAGAGATAATCCTCCACCCATTCCACCAAGGGCAGGTTGGTGTCCCGGCTGACCGTCGGGAAAGACACCAGTTTCTCCATCAACTGGAGCGGCGAGAGAACCTCGGTCAAGGGATTAATACCCGCTGTCGGTTGTCAGAACGAAGTGGCCAGGTTCCAGTTCCAGGTATTCCGAGGGCTCCGGTGTGTAACCAACAGGATGGATCGGAGAGGGAATCGGTTTGAAGTTCAGGTCCTTCTCGCTCTTGCGCTTGCGCGGGTCGGCAATCGGAACAGCCTTCATCAGCGCCTGTGTGTAAGCGTGGAGCGGATTGGCAAAGACCCGGTCACGCGGGCCAATTTCTACAATACGGCCCAAGTACATCACGCCGACCTGATGGCTAACACGTTCCACAACGGCCATGTCGTGGCTGATGAAGAGGAACGAAAGGCCCAGCTCGGATTGCAGTTCCATCATCAGGTTGAGAACCTGCGCCTGCACCGACACGTCAAGCGCCGACACGGCCTCGTCCGCGACGATCAGTTTCGGGTTCAGAGCCAGGGCGCGGGCAATGGCGATCCGTTGACGCTGACCGCCGGACATTTCATGCGGGAAGCGGCGCATGAAACTGCGCGGCAGATGTACCCGGTCAAACAGTGATGCGACCCGGTCTTGCAGTTCAGACCCGGAAGCGAGCCCATAGTTGCGCATCGGCTCGGCAACCTGGTCCATCAGCTGCATCTGGGGATTGAGCGAGGCAAAGGGATCCTGGAAGATCATCTGCATATCAAGGCGCGCTTTGTGTAGATCTGAGTTGTTCAGATCCAGAATATTGCGCCCCTCGAAATTCACCTCCCCCGACAGCGGCTCAACAAGCCGCAGGATCGACCGGCCCGCCGTGGACTTGCCGCACCCGGATTCGCCAACCAGCGACAGGGTCTGACCCTTGAAAACCTTGAAAGAGACATCCTCCACCGCGTGGACATTCGCTACGGTTCGGCGCAACAGTCCGCCTTTGACCGGAAACCGCGTGGTGAGGTTCTTCACCTCGAGCAGCACCTCATCAGTGCCCTTGATCGGCTCAATCTTCTGATCCTCGACACCCATCAGCTTCATCGGCTCAGGATAGGGCTTGCCTTCCATCTCGCCCAGCTTCGGCACCGCGGCCAAGAGCGCCTTGGTGTAGTCATGCTGCGGGTTCTCGAAAATCTCGGTTACGGGGCCTTCCTCGACCTTGTTGCCCCGGAACATGACAACCACCCGGTCCGCCATCTGCGCCACCACGGCCATGTCATGGGTGATGAACATCACCGCCGTGCCGGTCTCGCGCTTGAGGCGATCCATCAGGGCGAGGATTTCGGCCTGAATGGTCACATCCAGTGCGGTTGTTGGCTCATCCGCAATCAGCAGTCGCGGTTCGCAGGCCATGGCCATCGCAATCACGACTCGCTGACGCATACCGCCCGACAGCTCGTGCGGGTACTGCTTGAGACGGCGCTCTGGCTCGGGAATGCGAACCTGACGCAGCAGTTCGAGCGCGCGCTCTTCAGCTTGTTTCTTGGTCATCCCCTTGTGAATGCGTAGCCCTTCGGTCAGCTGACGGCCCACGGTGAAGACCGGATTGAGCGCAGTCATCGGCTCCTGGAAGATCATGCCGATCTCGTTGCCGCGAATCTGCTTCATCATCTCCTGCTCGGCCTTGGCAAGATCCGTCGTCTCTCCACCACGGCCGTTGAACATCAACTCACCGCCTGCGATTTCGCCGCCCCCGAACTCTACAAGGCGCATGAGCGACAAAGAGGACACCGACTTGCCCGATCCGGATTCGCCAACGATACAAACGGTTTCCCCCGGATTGACGTCGAAAGAAACGTTTTCAACGCCGACGACCGGTCCGTCCTTGGTCTGAAATTCGACCCGCAAGCCTTTAATTTGTGCAATTGGTTGGTCCAGCACCCCAGTCGTCCCCTTTTGGCGTTCTATTGCTCACCGCATCGATGGCAGTGTTTCAAGGTCGTGATGTAAGCTGATCGACGAACATTCGTCAAACCCATGAGACCGGTCTGAGGGAATTTTTGGATCCAAAGGCTTGCAATTTCCGCAAACTCTGTTTCGATACGCGCACTGGCCATCAGGGGGCATCAGGGGGAATGGGACCAAGCGATAGCTGCTTTGCGGAAACGCAGCGCTGGCTTTTGCGCTCCTCATCCATGCCTCATGGTGGTACGACGAACCATCCGCAGTGATGCGGCAACAGGTCCGGTCCTTAAAGTCCGGCCAAATAACACGAAGAGCACCGTTTCTGTGTTCGACAAGGAGAGTGTGAAATGAAAATCAAAACCCTATTGATGGGTGCTATTGCGTCTGCGGCGCTTGCCCCGGCAGCTTTTGCCGAACGCGGCGCAGATGGCCAGGTCAGCATCATTTACTGGCAGGCGCCGTCGATTCTGAACCCGTTCCTGTCGGGTGGTACAAAGGACGTAGAGGCCGCCTCTTTGGTCATTGAGCCGCTCGCCCGCTACGATCCCAACGGTCAGATGGTTCCCTTCCTTGCCGAAGAGATCCCGACGGTTGCTAACGGTGGCGTCAGCGAAGATCTGACCTCCATCACCTGGAAGATCAAATCCGGTCTCACCTGGTCCGATGGCACCCCGTTTACCTCGAAGGATGTGAAATTCACCTATGACTACTGCACCCACCCCGAAGGCGGCTGTGCGCAGGTCACCAAGTTCGAAGGCGTAACCTCGGTCGAAACCCCGGACGATCTGACCGTCAAGGTCACCTTCGAAGGCCCGACCCCCTTCCCCTATGGCCCCTTCGTTGGCGGTGAAAGCCCGATCATCCAGGCTGCTCAGTTCGCCGAGTGCCTGGGTGCAAAAGCGCCCGAGTGCACCGAGGCAAACTTCAACCCGATCGGCACCGGCCCGTTCGTCGTTGACGAATTCAAGCCGAACGACGTGATCACCTTCTCGGCAAACCCGAACTACCGTGACCCGGCGAAGCCTGCCTTCGGCAAGGTCCTGTTCAAGGGTGGTGGTGACGCAACCGCAGCCGGCCGTGCCGTGATGGAAACCGGCGAATTCGACTACGCCTGGAACCTGCAGCTGGCCCCCGATGTGATCGCACAGATGGAAGCAGGCGGCAAAGGCAAGGCCATCGCAGGCTTTGGTCCGCTGGTCGAGCGCCTGATGCTGAACAACACCAACCCCGATCCGGCGCTTGGCCCGGACGAGCGTTCCGTGGTGCGTCCGCACCCCTTCTTGGGCGACCCGGCCGTCTACAAGGCAATGTCCATGGCCATCGACCGCCCGCTGTTGGTGGAAATCGGTTACGGCAAAGCCGGCAAAGTGACCTGTAACTGGGTGCCTGCACCTGCGGTTTACGCGGCCGATATCCCAGGCTGTGAAGTCCAGGACATCGCTGGCGCCAACAAGATGCTGGACGATGCTGGCTACAAGGACACCAACGGTGACGGCGTTCGCGAGACCCCGGACGGCAAGCCGATGAAGATCCTGTACCAGACCTCGACCAACGCCGTGCGTCAGGACTTCCAGGCTCTGATCAAGCAGTGGTGGAGCGAGATCGGCATCGAAACCGAACTGCGCAACATCAACGCATCGGTCTTCTTTGGCGGTGATCCGGGCTCCCCGGATACCTTCCAGAAGTTCTATGCCGACGTTGAAATGTACGCCAACACCTTCAACGGTACCGACCCGCAGTCCTACTTTGGTAACGGCCTGTGCGACAAGGCACCGAGCCCGGCGTCCCAGTGGCAGGGTGAGAACATCTCCCGCTTCTGCGACGAGGAGTTCGACGCGCTGCACGCTGAGCTGACCAAGACCGCGGACGCTGCCAAGCGCGCCGAAATCGGCCAGCAGCTGAACACGATGATCTTCGAAAAAGGCGGCATGATCCCGCTGGTTCACCGTGGTCGTCTGTCCGGTCAGGCAAACTCCCTCGGTGGTCACGTCCTGAACGTCTGGGACAGCGAACTCTGGGATATTGCTGACTGGTATCGCATCAAGTAAGCGGCCTTAGGTCCCTTGAGGCCCCGGTTCAGCGCCGGGGCCTCTTGCCATTTCCGTCCTGATCCGCTTTAGCGCGCCGGACAAATGGAGCATAGGCGGACCTTCCGCCGCTCTGCCCTGACACAAACGAAAATCCAAAGGCGCCTCACTGATGCTGACCTTTACAATCAGGCGACTGATCCTGTCAGTCCCGACGTTGCTGTTTATCAGCCTCGTGATCTTCATGCTGCTCGAACTCGCCCCGGGCGATCCGATGGCACAGGTCCCGCTGACCGTTCCCCCCGAAGTGAAAGAAAAGATGCGCCAGGCCCTCGGTCTGGGCGAGCCAGCTTACATCCGATTCTGGAAGTGGCTTGTGCAGTTTTTCTGGATCGAGCCCCAGGTCATGATCGACCACTATTTCGGCACGACCTTCTCCCAAGGTGATCTGCGCGTGATCTCATGGCAGACCCGCTCGCCGGTGATGGACATCGTGATCCAGCGTATGCCTCAGACCCTGTGGGTTGTCGGCACCGCATATGTGGTCGCCATCCTGATCGCCCTGCCGATCGGCATCTACTCGGCCTATCGTCAGTACAGCTGGTTCGACCAGATGGGCACATTCGTATCCATGGTTGGCTTTTCGGTGCCGCCGTTCTTCTCGGGTGTTTTGGTCATCGTGATCTTCTCGGTCCAACTTGGCTGGTTCCCCTCGATCTATGACACCACATTGGTGGTCGACAGCTGGGACAGCTTTGTCAAACAGCTGCAACAGATGATCATGCCAGTTATGGTGCTTGCCCTGCAGATCACTGCGCAGCTCAGCCGTTTTATGCGCGCATCGATGCTGGACAACCTCAATCAGGACTACGTGCGCACCGCCCGCGCCAAGGGTCTCAGCGAGTATGTTGTCGTGATGGTTCACGTTCTGCGCAACTCGATGATCCCCGTGGTAACTGTCATTGCGCTTGGCATCCCGTCGATCTTTGGCGGCGCAATCATCACAGAGCAGGTGTTCAAGGTGAACGGCATCGGCCAGCTTCTGATTGGCGCCATTCAGGCCAACGACTTGCCCATGGTGCAAACCCTGACCTTTATCTTTGCCGTGCTTATCGTGCTGTTCAATCTGATCGCCGATGTGCTTTACGGCATTCTTGACCCGAGGATTCGCTATGACTGATGCAGCCAAAGATAAGGCCGTACAGCACTCCAGCGTGCAGCAGGAATCCGACAAGCCCGCTCGTAGTCAGTGGCGCGACATCTGGGATCAGTTCAAATCCCACCGTGGTGCCCTGTTCGGCGGCTGTATGTTCCTGTTCATCTGTCTTGGCGTGATCGTGGGTCCCTTCGTCTACTGGAACGATGCGCAATTCGTTCCAACCGGGCGCGACTTCATCAAGCTGCGCGACATGCGCCCGATCTATCACATGCTGTGGGATCCCTCGGCCAAGATGGACTGGGCCTACCCTCTTGGCACCGACAACCTGGGCCGCGACACCCTCGCACGCCTGATGTTCGGTGGTCGCGTATCTTTGGCGGTTGGCATGGCCGCAATGATCCTGGCATTGCTGCTGGGCTCGCTCGTTGGCGTGATCGCAGGCTATTTCAAAAAGCTCGACGGGCTTCTGATGCGTCTGACTGACCTGTTCCTGGCCCTGCCCCTCTTGCCGATGATCCTGGTCGCTGCGGTTCTCTTCCGCGAAGCCCTGTCCAAAAGCATCGGCCCCGAGGGCGGCGTGTTCGTTCTGATCGTCTGCCTGATCGGCATCACCTCCTGGATGCCCACCGCGCGGATCGTGCGGGGCGATGTGCTGGCCATCAAGGAGCGCGAGTTCGTTCTGGCGGCCCGCTCCATCGGCACCACACCGCGCAGCATCATCACGCGCCACATCCTGCCCAACGTGCTGTCGCCCATCATGGTCTCGGCAACCCTGGGGATCGCAACCGCGATCATCACGGAGTCGGCGCTGTCGTTCCTTGGTTTCGGCTTCCCGCCGGACTTCCCCACCTGGGGACGCCTCCTGAACGACGCGGTGGACCGCATGACGCTCTTCCCTGAGCGCGTTCTCTGGCCCGGCATCCTGATCTCGCTGACTGTTCTGAGCGTCAACTATCTTGGCGACGGCCTGCGCGATGCGCTGGATCCGCGAATCCGCGGACGTTAAGCGGGCCTAACCGGGCGAAACGCTTCCAACGTCCGCACATATTCAAATAAAAACATAACCTCCGGCCGCCCCAGTTGGGCGGCCGGTTTGTTTTTCCAGCATTCCCCCGCCAGAACCTCCGTACCAGACCCCCCTCTCGAAACGGGAAAGCTTCCCGCACACACCCGCCAAAATCGCAGACCTTCCCCTTGTCCGGTCGGTTAATTCCCGCCATTTCGGGAAAAAGTTCCGATTTACCGATGGAGAACGTCATGTTCGAAACACTTGGTTTTGAAGAGACCACGGCCCGCGAGGCATCTGTTCTCTTCGCGCTTGGCATTGGTCTTGTCTTTGGCGTGCTGGCGCAGCTCACCAGCTTCTGCCTGCGCCGCACCATCACCGGCAGCGACCGCAGCCAGGCGGCCGGCGTCTGGGCGCTGGCCCTAGCGGTTGCAGTCCTTGGCACCCAAGGCGCCGTCTCACAGGGCTGGATCAGCTTTGAGGATCACCGTCTGCTGGCCGCTGATTTGCCGGTTCTGGCTGTTGTCACCGGAGGGCTGATGTTCGGCGCGGGCATGATCCTCACGCGCGGCTGTGTCTCCCGACTGATGGTGCTGAGCGGCACCGGCAACCTGCGCGCGCTTCTGGTGATTGCCGTCTTTGCCATCACCGCCCATGCCACCCTTAAAGGAATTCTGGCGCCGCTGCGCACAAGCCTAGGTTCGGTCACCCTTCCCCTGGGCGAAACGGCTTCTCTGGCGGCGCTGCCGGGCGGAGGCCTCGTCTGGGCCGCCCTGATTGCCATTGCCGCGCTGGTGGTCGCCCTTCGGTCTGGCAATCGCATCCCGGCCCTTGCGGGGGCAGCTGTCATCGGCCTCTTGGTGCCGCTGGCCTGGGTCGGCACAGGCTATGTGCTCTATGATGAATTCGACCCCATCGCGATGGAGAGCCTCTCGTTCACCGCGCCGTCAGCCGACTCGCTGTTCTACGTGGTCGCCTCAAGCGCCGTGTCCGGCAGCTTTGGGACCGGTCTTGTGGGCGGTGTGCTGGTCGGTGCACTGATCGCTGCGCTGATGACAGGCCGGTTCCAGTGGCAGAGCTTTGAAAGCCCCGCGCAAACCGGTCGCTACCTCTTCGGGGCAGTTCTGATGGGCGTCGGCGGTGTTCTGGCCGGAGGCTGCACCGTAGGCGCAGGTCTTGCAGGCGTTCCGACCCTTGGTGTGGCCGCCATTCTGGCGCTTGCCGCGATCATCCTCGGCGGCATCGCCACCCATGCTGCGCTCAATGCAGTTTCTTCCGGATCCGCCGCACAGCGAGCCACACCAGCGCCACAACCGGCAGAGTGATCAGCCCAGTCATCATCCCCTTGCTGAGCCCCACGGGCCCGGCGAGGGGATAGAGCGCGTAGGAGGCAAGGGAGACCGCGTAGTAGCTGATCGCAACAACGGACAGTCCCTCGACCGTGTGTTGCAGGCGCAAAGCGGTATCCGCCCGCCGGTCCATGCTCTCCAGCAGCGCTTGGTTCTGCGCGCTGCGCTCCACATCCACCCGGGTCCGAAGCAACTCCCCTGCTCTACGCGCCCGATCCGCCAGCGTCACCAGGCGTTTTTCGGTGGATTTCACCGTTCGCATCGCCGGCTCATACCGGCGCAGCATGAACTCTGAAAAGGTTTGGTAGCCCTCGAGCCGCTCTTCCCGCAACAGCTTGATCCGCTGGTTCACCAAGGCCTCATAGGCCCCGGTTGCGCCAAACCGAAAGGCGGCACGTGCCGCCATTGCTTCCAACTCGGCGGACACGGTCAGCAGATGCGACAGGGTCTGCTCTGCCGGCACGCTGCTGCCGGTCATTTCAACCATGATCTCGCTAAGATGCGTGTCAAGGTTGCCAATAGTCGGCGTAAGACTGCGCGCGCGGGAGAACCCCAGCATCGACATCGCACGATAGGTTTCAATCTCGCAGAGCCGTTGAATAATGCGTCCGATACGGCGGCTGCCGGTTTCCCGGTTCACAAAGGCGACAAAGCGCATATGCCCAGCCGGATCGATACGGAAATCCCCGGCGACAACCGCATTGTCATCCAGAACCCGCGACACAGCCATGCTCTCGGGGACAAGCCAGTCCTGCAGCATGGATTTGATAGCGGAGGTTTGCGGCCGTTCAAGAACCCGTACCATCAGGGAGGTGATCCGCTGCCCCGGTGCCTGCTCCAGCCAGTCCGCAGGGAAGACCTCGAAATCCACTGGGTCAAAGGGGCGTTCGCTGACCCCATCGCTGTACAGGGTGTAGCTCACGAATTCGGTGTGCTGCTCCCACTTGAGAATGTGACGGCCCAGCTTGGCTGCGTGATGGGTGGCGCCTGGCTTGGGATGGGGCGCGCCGTGCCGATCAAGAAGATCCACAAGATGCGCAATGTCCAGGCTCCGGTCCCGATGCACCGCCTCCTCGGGCTGTTTGATCGCCAGGTAAACGACGGTACTGGGACAGGTCATTGTCGGGAAGGGCCGGGCGTGCAACTCATTGGCGAGCTGATAGCGCAACGGGTGATCTTGGATCGGGGGCATTGCGAGGCTCCTCTGCGGGTAGGCCGACCATAGACGAGGCGACACCCCCTGTAAAGAAGCGCATTAATTCAATAGCTTACAGGAATACAACGGCATACAGTTGCCTTACAACGAGCTATGACGAAAAAAGGCGCCCACGAAGGAGCGCCTTTTCAATCCGTTCTACCCTCAGGCAGATCAGTTGATTTTGGTCAGAAGGTCGTCCAGCGACTTCTTTGCATCGCCGTAGAACATGCGCGTGTTTTCCTTGTAGAATAGCGGGTTCTCGATGCCGGAATAGCCGGTGCCCTGACCGCGTTTGGAGACGAAGACCTGCTTTGCCTTCCAGCATTCCAGAACCGGCATGCCGGCGATGGGGCTGTTCGGGTCTTCCTGTGCAGCAGGGTTCACAATGTCGTTGGAGCCAATGACGATGGCCACATCGGTATCCGGGAAATCCTCGTTGATCTCGTCCATTTCCAGAACGATGTCATAAGGCACCTTGGCCTCGGCCAGAAGCACGTTCATGTGCCCCGGCAGTCGGCCCGCAACAGGGTGGATCGCAAAACGAACCTCTTTGCCCTTAGCACGCAAACGGCGCGTCAGCTCTGCCACGTTTGACTGAGCCTGTGCAACAGCCATGCCGTAGCCCGGGATGATGATGATGCTGTCAGCCTCATCCAGCGCCTGTGCGACACCGTCGGCGTCGATCGCGACCTGTTCGCCCTCGACCTCCATTGCCGGACCCGAAGTGCCACCAAAGCCGCCGAGGATCACTGAGATGAAAGAGCGATTCATCGCCTTACACATGATGTAAGAGAGGATCGCACCCGAAGAACCAACCAGCGCACCCACAACGATCAAAAGGTCATTGCCAAGGGAGAAGCCGATCGCAGCGGCCGCCCAGCCCGAGTAGGAGTTCAGCATCGACACAACCACCGGCATGTCGGCGCCGCCGATCCCCATGATCAGATGGTAGCCAATGAACAGCGCAGCCACGGTCAGGATCAGCAGCGGCAGAACCGAACCGGAGGAGAGGTACCAGATCAGGCACAGGAACGAGAGACCCGCCGCTCCGGCATTGAGCGCATGACCGCCTGGCAGCTTGGTCGCAGCCGATGTCACCCGGCCTGACAGCTTACCATAAGCAATCACCGACCCGGTAAAGGTCACAGCCCCGATCCAGATACCCAGCGAGGCTTCGACGCGCAGGATATTGATCTCGACCGCGTCCTTTTTGGCAAGAAGCGCAGCAAAACCTTCGAGCGACTTTTTCGCAGCCTCGTCCATGGCCAGAACATTGCCCAGTTCGAAATGTGCGTTGAAACCCACGAAAACCGCGGCAAGACCGACCAGCGCATGCATGCCAGCCACAAGCTCTGGCATCTGGGTCATTTCGACCTTGCTTGCCAGCTGATAGCCGATCAGACCACCAGCAGCGATCAGCACCAGCGACAACAGCCAGAAGCCGGAGCCCGGCCCGATTAGCGTTGCGAAGACCGCAATTGCCATGCCGACAATGCCATACCAGACTGCGCGCTTTGCGCTTTCCTGCCCTGAAAGGCCGCCCAGCGAAAGGATGAAGAGCACAGCCGCGACCACATAGGCCGCTGTCGTAAATCCGTATTCCATCTACCTGTACTCCTTAGGATTTCTGGAACATGGCGAGCATGCGCCGTGTCACAAGGAAGCCGCCGAAAATATTGATCCCAGCCATGAAGACCGAGAGTGCCGCCAGCAGGATCACCAGGAAAGACCCAGAACCGATCTGCATCAGCGCACCCAGGATGATGATCGACGAGATCGCATTGGTCACAGCCATCAGCGGTGTGTGCAGGCTGTGCGCCACGCCCCAGATCACCTGGAAGCCAACAAAGACCGCCAGCACGAAGACGATGAAGTGCTGCATGAAACTGGCCGGAGCGACAAGACCCACGCCCAAGAGCAGCGCTGCGCCGACGGCCAGCAAGGTCACCTGTTGCTTGGTCTGCGCTTTGAACGCGGCGATCTCTTGCGCGCGCTTTTCCTCCGGCGTCAGTTCTTTGGGCGCCTCCGGTTTCTTCTGCGCCGCGATCGCCTGAACCTTTGGCGGCGGCGGCGGGAAGGTGATTTCCTTCTCGAAGGTGACGGTCGCCCCACGGATCACATCATCTTCCATGTTGTGCACGATCTGACCGTCCTTTTCGGGGGTCAGGTCTGTCATCATGTGACGGATGTTAGTGGCATAAAGGGTCGAGGACTGCGCCGCCATCCGGCTGGGGAAGTCGGTGTAGCCGATGATGGTCACGCCGTTGTCGGTGACGACCTTCTCGTCCATCACGGTGCCTTCGACGTTGCCGCCTTTTTCGGCTGCAAGGTCAACGATCACCGAGCCCGGCTTCATCGCCGCAACCATGTCCTCAAGCCACAGCTTCGGCGCTTCGCGGTTGGGGATCAGCGCGGTGGTGATCACGATATCCACTTCGGGCGCCAGCTCGCGGAACTTGGCCAACTGCGCTTCGCGGAACTCAGGGCTGGAAACAGAAGCGTAACCGCCAGTCGCCGCACCGTCCTGCTGTTCCTCTTCAAAATCGAGATAGACAAACTCGGCGCCCATGGATTCGACCTGCTCGGCCACTTCGGGACGTACGTCAAATGCGTAGGTCACAGCGCCAAGGCTGGTGGAGGCACCAATGGCGGCCAGACCGGCAACGCCCGCGCCCACGACCAGAACCTTCGCCGGGGGCACCTTGCCCGCAGCAGTGATCTGACCGGTGAAGAAACGGCCAAAGTTGTTGCCCGCCTCGATCACGGCACGGTAGCCGGCGATGTTCGCCATCGAGGACAGCGCGTCCATCTTCTGCGCGCGGCTGATGCGCGGCACCATTTCCATGGCAATGACATTGGCGCCCTTGGAGCGGGCCAGTTCGAGGCCCTCTTCGTTGGCGCCGGGATTGAAGAAGGAGATCAGCGTCTTGCCCGCTGTCATCCGCTTCAGCTCGGTCTCAGTCGGGATGCGGACCTTGGCGACGATGTCGCAGGCCTTCCACAGAGCGGCCGGCGTCTTGATGATCTCGACCCCGGCCTCCTCGTAGGCGGCATCGCTGAAACCGGCCAGCTGACCTGCGCCGCTTTCGATGGCGCAGTCATAGCCCAGCTTCTGCAGCTGCCTGGCGGAGTCCGGCGTCATCGCGACGCGCGCCTCGCCCTTCATTACTTCTTTTGGTGTACCTATTTTCACCTTGTCGGTCCCCCTCGTCTTGCCCGTGCCAGCAAAGCACCGGGTACGGATCGCAAATATTTTGATTATCCTGCGCAATATTTTTGCGCAACCGTTTCGCCGCGTCGCCGCATCATTTTGCCGCGCCGCCGCATGAACTTTAGACCCAGCGGCGTACCTTTCCTTCGTATCTGGCCCAGTCCTGCCGGAACGTCCGTCGCATCCGGTTTTCCTCGGGTTCGATGAACCTTCGTTCGAGGATCCAGACAAAGATCGGCACCAGCGGCAAGGACAACACCGCGTCAAACCTGAGGATCAAACCGGTCAACACCAGAACGTCACCAAGGTATATCGGGTTCCGGCTGCGGCTGAATATCCCCGATTGCACCAGATGGCTGGGCGTTTGATGCGGGATGATCGTTGTACGCTGGCGGCGCATCTCGACAACGGCGAGCAGCATCAACAGGATCCCGCCCCCAACCAGCAAACCGCCCGAAAAATCAGCCCAGGGCCCGCCAAAGCTGAGCCCATAGGACAAATGGCTGGCTTGCAGCCACGCCAACAAGACGCAGGCCAGCAGCCAAAGGGGAGGAAGATCAATCCAGCGCATCAGGGCCGCACAGTCACGATAACTGGAAGGAAACACAAGGTCATCCGGCGCAAACTCTCCTGATCCGGCCAATGGGTCCAGTCATTTGCACAATTTGGCAAACAGAAAAGGACAGAATGTCCAAAATGCTCCCAAAACGGCGATTCTGTTCCGGGACGCGGCATGATCCTGCACAATTCTACGGGTTTTCCTACGTATACTTTGGCATGCAAACGGGGGGTGCTATTCCCATTCCATTTCCTCGAACACGCGCCCCGCATTCTTGGTTGCCAGTTCCTCGAAGGTGTCCAGCATCTTCCAGCGTTCCTGATCCACGTAATAGGCGCCCGCGAGGTCTCCGCCCTCTTCGATATGGGCGCCGATCTTTTCCCGCAGGTCCTTGAGGTAGTCATAGGTATACCGCCGCACCTGGGCGAGGTTCGTGGGATGGCCGTGGCCGGGAATCACGTATGTCGGGTTCAGAGGCTCCATCTTGGTCTCCCAGGTCTCAAGCCAGCAGGAGGTGCAGATCCCCTCAAAGATTGGCAACATGCGCTCGTGAAAGGCAATATCGCCGGCGATCAGCATGTCCCACTGCGGCAGCCAGACCTGAGTGTCGCCCGGATCGTGAGCAGGACCCATGTGCATCACCTCAATCTCGACCCCGCCAAGGGTGCGGCTATAGCTGTCTTCGAAGCTGAGGTTCGGGGTCACGATGCGCGTACCTTCCGCCTTGTCGCGATTGTAGCGCTCCATGCCTTGCAGAATGAAATCCGCCTCTGCGGTAAAGGCTTCAATCGCATCCACATGGGCCAGGATATCGACCCCCTGGTCCACCCAGTAGGAGTTGCCCAGCATCGCGTGGCCCTGGCCATTTTCGTTGATCACCAGGACAACAGGCTGATCGGTCACGGCCTTTATTTCCTCATGCAGGGCAGCGGCAAGCCGGGCCGACGCGCCCCCATTTATGACGACCACGCCTTCATCCGTCACGATGAAGGACAGGTTGTTGTTGTGGCCGGAGTTTTCATAAGTCGGCGGCGCGGTGGCGCCAATCGCCGAGAATACATGCGGGATGACCTCAACCGGCTTGGAGTAAAGCTCGGACTGCGGGTACTGGTCTGCAATGTCTTCGCTGGCAAAAGCGGCGCCCGCGCCAAACGCGGCGGCCAGCAGGCTAGTGAAAAATGGTTTCATGGTGTCCTCCCGAAATTGATGCGGAATAATTCACACTTATGAATATGATTGTAAATGGTCAGATGGAAAAAGAGCGATCGCTTTGAGCCACATCCGCACATGTGACGGGACGGCTTTCTTGCCCTGCCCCCGCCGCACGTTAGGCTGCATGCGACTACGGGAGGACAGAAAGAATGACATCGCAGAACACGCAATCGCTGAAAGGCAAACACGCGCTGGTCACGGGAGGCGGCACCGGCATCGGCCTCGCCATCGCACGCGCCCTGGCCGATCAGGGCGCCGAGGTCACGATTACCGGGCGCCGTCAGGAGGTGCTGGAGGAAGTCGCAACTAAAGGCCTGCATCCGATGGCCATGGATGTGCGCAACGAGGACGACATTATCGCCAAGATCGAAGCCGCCGTTGCGACCCGCGGACCCATCCAGATCTGCGTCGCCAATGCGGGCATCGCCGAGGGCAAGGCGGTGCACAAAACCTCGCTCGACTTCTGGCGCAACATGATGGCCACCAACCTTGACGGTGCTTTCCTGACCATCCGCGAAACACTCAAGTCCATGCGCACAACCGATTGGGGGCGGGTCATCACCGTTGCCTCTATCGCCGGGCTGCGGGGCCTTAAGGGCGGCGCCTGTTACTCGGCCAGCAAGCACGGCATGATCGGCCTCACCCGCGCGCTGAGCGAGGATTACATGGGCACACCCTTTACCTTCAACGCGATCTGCCCGGGCTACGTGGATACACCCATCGTCGAGCGCAATATCACCTCGATCTCGGCCCGCGCCGGGGTTAGCGAGGAAGAAGCGCTCAAGATGATGACTCATGCCAACCGGCACCAGCGCCTGATCGAACCCGAAGAGGTTGCGGCTGCGGCCATGTGGCTGGTGGGCCCAGGCTCACAGTCGATCAACGGGCAAACCATCCAGATTTCCGGCGGGCAGGTCTGATCCGCCACAAATCGCAACTCAACAAGCGCCGCCGAGGATCTTGGCGGCGTTTTCATGTCCAGAGAATCGATGGAGAAACATCTCTGGACAGATTTTTGAATATTGGATACATAATTATTCAAGCATGAAACATCAAGGCGCTCGCCTCGATTCTCCATATGAGGTTCCGATGACCGATTTTGCCGCCACCAAGGCCCTTTTCGACCTGCCCGAGGGCGTGATCTACCTCGATGGCAACTCTTTGGGCCCGCTCCCCAAGGCCGCCACGACGCGCGTGTCGACCATGATGACCGAGGAATGGGGCAAGATGCTGATCACCGGCTGGAACAAGGCGGGATGGATGCAGAAATCCACCGCGGTCGGCAATCGCATCGCCCGGCTGATCGGCGCCGAGACGGATCATGTAATCATGGGCGATACCCTGTCGATCAAGGTCTACCAGGCGGTCGCATCGGCACTGGAGATGAACAAGGGCCGCAAGGTGGTTCTGTCGGACAACGGCAACTTCCCCTCGGACCTTTACATCGTCCAAGGCCTGCTGAAGTCCCTTGGCGAGGAATACGAGCTGCGCGTGGTTGACCCCGAAGCCGTATCCGAGAATATCAACGAAGAAATCGCCGTTCTGATGCTGACCGAGGTGGATTATCGCACCGGGCGCAAGCATGACATGAAGGCCCTCACCGCCAAGGCCCATGACGTGGGCGCCCTGACCGTCTGGGATCTGGCCCATTCCGCAGGCGCCCTGCCGGTGGATCTGGCAGGCTGCAAGGCCGATTTCGCCGTGGGCTGCACCTACAAGTATCTCAACAGCGGCCCCGGCGGCCCGGCCTTCATCTATGTCGCGCCGCGCCATGCCGAAGTCGCCCGCCCGGCGCTGTCGGGCTGGCTCGGGCATGAGGCCCCCTTTGCCTTTGATCTGGACTATCGCCCGGGCCGTGGGATCGAACGGATGCGCGTTGGCACACCGCCGGTGATACAGCTTACCTCGCTTGAGGCCTCGATGGACATCTGGGACACGGTCGACATGCAAGCCCTGCGAGAAAAGTCGATCGCCCTGTGCAATCTTTTCATCGCCGAGGTCGAAGTCGCTTGTCCTGAGCTTGAGCTGGCCTCCCCGCGCGATGGCAGCCAGCGCGGCAGCCAGGTCTCCTTCCGGTTCCACGAAGGCTATGCCGCGATGCAGGCGCTGATCGCGCGAGGCGTGATCGGAGATTTTCGCGCGCCGGACATCATGCGCTTTGGCTTCACGCCGCTGTTCATCGACGAAGACGACGTGCGCGGCGCTGTCGCAATCCTGAAGGACGTTATGGACAATGCCCTGTGGGATTGCGCCGAGTACAAACAGCGCGCCGCTGTGACCTGACATGATCGGCACTGCCCATCACCTCCCCCTGTGCAGGCCATCAGGCTGGGTGGCGCTCTGGCGTCGCCTGGCCATGTGTGGCCGTCTAAATCGGAAGACCCTTTCCTTTCCCTGATGTATGCTACCCCAAGGAACAGGAAAGATCCGATGACCAAATGCCCAATCTCCACCCCCTTTGACCCGGCCGAGGACGGCGCCGAGATGTCCTTTGACGGGCGCATGTCCTATGGCGATTACCTGTCGCTTGGCACGATCCTAGACGCACAGAAGCCGCTCAGCGATGCTCATGACGAAATGCTGTTCATTATACAGCACCAGACAAGCGAACTGTGGATGCGCCTTGCGGTGCATGAACTGAACGGTGCGCGCGACTGCCTGCTGGCGGGCGATTCCCGCCCCGCATTCAAGATGCTCGCGCGTGTTGCGAGGATCTTCGAGCAACTGAACTCGGCCTGGGACGTGCTGCGCACCATGACGCCCTCGGATTACACCCATTTCCGGGACTCTCTTGGGCAAAGCTCGGGCTTCCAATCCCACCAGTACCGGCTGATCGAATTCATGCTGGGGAACCGCAATGTCGCGATGCTGCGCCCGCACGCCCATGATCCGGCGATCACAGCGCAACTTGAGGGCGAGCTGGCGCAACCTTCGCTCTATGATGTTGCGCTACGCATCCTGTCGAACACCATCGCCCTGCCTGAAGAGGTCACCAGCCGTGACGTTTCAAAGCCCTATCAGGCTCATGACGCAGTTCAAGAAGCATGGACCAGAGTCTATGAGACGCCTGAAACGCATTGGGAACTCTACGAACTGGCTGAAAAGCTTGTGGATTTCGAGGATTATTTCCGCCGCTGGCGCTTCAACCATGTCACCACCGTTGAGCGCGTCATAGGCTTCAAGCGGGGCACTGGCGGCACCGGCGGCGTCAGCTATCTCAAGCGAATGCTGGATGTGGAGCTGTTCCCCGAACTCTGGCATCTGCGCACCGAACTCTAAGGCAAGCGCACCGCTAATGCAGCCCTCCCGCCCGGCCTCTGGGTTCTAGCGAACCCCTCGCCCCCTTGGGCCCGGCGCCGCGCCTTTGGCGCGGCGCCGGGCCCAAGGCGACAAACCGGCTCTGCAAAAGGCAGGGCAGGTTTCAGGCGCGGGAGCACCCACCCCTTCCCTTTCCACAAGCCACTGACGCCAAAGACTCTAAGTTTGCAGTGCGCGCGCCATTAGAACGGCCAATTGCGCCACCTTTGTCCGATAGGTTTCATAATCCTCCGAGGTATGCTTGATGCCCTTGAGCGCCGCGCAGATGACCCCCGCAATTTCTGCAGCCTCACCGATTCCTTCCGGCAAGACCCGCATCTCCAACCACTTTGCGTAGACACCGGCCAGAGCAGCCTCACCTTCCTGGATCGCCTCCGGCGCGACGCTCAGGCTGGCCTCGAACAGCTCCATGCCATGCGCCGACGACATCATGGCCTCCATCGTCTGCCCCCCGTGTTCTGCAAAGGCCTGCCCGAAACGATCGACCAAGGCCCCTTCTCGCTCCAGCGCCGCATGAACATCTTCGACCGCTTGCGCATAATAGGCCTCTACCAATGCGGTAAAGATCGCCTCCTTGTTGCGAAAATGCAGATAGACCGCCGGACGGGACATTCCCGCACCCCGTGCTATGTCATCCATTGAGGTCTTGCGAAACCCGTAGGCCGAAAAGGCCTGCCAGGCGGACTGTAAAATGGTCTCGGCTTTGGGATCTGTAACACTACGAAGCATATCCAGTGAACTGACACTATCCGCCAATTTTGTCAATTGACACCCTGACAGATTGAAGTCACTTTGTCAAAACATCCACAACGGAAGGTGAGCCCCATGCCAACCACGCTCAGGATCAACGGATCAAACCACGAGGTCGACCTGCCGCAGGACGTCCCCCTACTCTGGGTATTGCGTGACGAGATCGGCCTCACCGGCACCAAATTCGGCTGCGGCGTTGCCGCCTGCGGGGCATGCACCGTGCACATCGACGGGGTCGCAACCCGCTCCTGTCAGGTGGCGCTTGGTGATGTCTGGGGGGAGGTGACCACCATCGAAGGCCTCGGCACCCCTGACGCTATGGCCGTCCTCCAGCAGGCCTGGGTCGATCATCAGGTGGCCCAATGCGGCTATTGCCAGTCAGGCCAGATTATGCAGGCCGCCAGCCTGCTGGCCGAGAACCCAGCCCCAAGCGACGATGACATCGACTTTGCAATGCAGGGCAACCTCTGCCGCTGTGGCACCTACCCGCGCATGCGTGCGGCCATCCACGCCGCCGCCAAGATGATGCAGGAGGCATAACCCATGGCCAGCATCGGAAAAATCGCCCGCCGCAGCTTCCTCATTGGCTCTGCCGCCATCTTGGGCGGGGTGGCCTTTGGCACCTACAAATACCACAAGCCGGCACCGAACCCGCTTAACCCCAAGGACGGCCAGACCGCGCTCAATCCTTTCGTGATGGTGGATCAATCCGGAGTGACGCTGGTGGCCCCGCGCGCAGAGATGGGACAGGGCGTGGAGACCTCCTGGATCGCGCTCATCGCCGAGGAACTGGATGTACGTCCCGAAGCGGTCAAGGTCATCCACGGCCCCGCCGCCAAGGCCTATTACAACAGCGCCATGATGGCCGAGGCTCTGCCCGGTCGCGGCTATGACGCCAGCAATTTCCAGCACTCGTTGGGGCAGATCGTCGGCCATATGTCCAAGTTTCTGGACCTGCAAGTGACCGGCGGCTCCTCTTCGATGAAAGACGGGTTCGAACGGATGCGCATGGCCGGGGCCACCGCGCGCGAAACCCTGAAAGAGGCAGCTGCCCAGCGCCTTGGCACCTCCCGCGCGCTGCTGAGCACCGGGGACGGCCATGTGATCGCTCCGGACGGCAGCCGGATCCCCTATACCGATCTAGCGGTCGAGGCTGCCGGGCTTGAACCGCAGGAGGCCGAGCTGCGCCCCGCCTCCCAATGGAAATACGTCGGCAAGGACATGCCGCGCCTTGATATGGTGGCCAAGGTCACCGGCACCGCGGGCTTTGGCGTCGATGTGCGCCTGGAGGGTATGAAGTTCGCCGCGATCCGGCAAAGCCCCCATTTTGGCGTCGGCAAAACTTCCTTTGATGCCAGTGCGGCTGAAGGCATGCCGGGCGTCGAAAAGGTGCTGGATCTCGGGGATGCCGTGGCAGTGGTTGCAACGAACACATGGCTCGCCCAGCAGGCCGTGGATGCAATCGACATCACATGGGAGCCTGCCCCCTACCCCGAAACCACCGATGCCATCTTTGCCGAGATCGAAAAGGCCTTTGACGATAGCCCAAACTCGACCATGCGCGATGATGGCGATGTCGAAAGCCTGCCCGAAGGCGCCGAGGTGATCGAGGCCGAGTACCGCCTGCCGTACCTCGCCCATGCCACCATGGAGCCGATGAACGCCACGGCGCTTTACACCGGCGATGCCTTGCAGGTCTGGGCGCCCAACCAAGGGCCGACCGTGGTACAGAAATCCGCAGCCAGGATCGCGGGCCTGCCGAAAGAGGCGGTCGAGGTCCATACCACCTACCTCGGCGGCGGCTTTGGCCGACGGATCGAAATCGACTATGCCAAACGCGCGGTTCAGGTCGCGATGCAGATGCGCGGCACGCCCGTCCAGCTGACCTGGAGCCGCGAAGAGGACATGACCCATGACTTCTACCGCCCCGGCGCCATTGCCCGCTACCGCGCGGCGGTGAAAGACGGCAAGGCGGTGATGGTCCACGGCAAGATCGCCGCCCAGTCCACCACGGTGGAGGGCGCGGGCCGGATGCTGGGCCTGCCGATGTCGGGACCGGACAAGGGGCATGTGGATGCGGCCTTCAACCAGCCGCTGGCCATCCCGAATTTCCGCGTCGAAGGCTATCTGGTAAAGCCGATGATCCCCGTGGGCTTCTGGCGCTCGGTCGCGGCCTCCTTCAACGGGTTCTTCTCGGACACCATCCTAGATGAGATGGCCCATACGGCAGGCCGCGACCCGCTGGAGTTCCGACTGGAACTGGCCCGCGCCGAATGGGAGCCTGCGGCACAGGTGCTGGAAAAGGTGCGAGATATGTCCGGCTGGACCGGGAAGACGCCCGAGCGCGTGGGGCGCGGCGTCGCGCTGGCCTATAGTTTCGGCACCCCCGTGGCCGAGGTGATCGAGGTCGTGGATGAGGACGGTCAGATCCGCATCAACAAGGCCTGGATCGCCGCCGACATCGGCCTGGCCGTCGATCCCCGCAACGTGGAGGCACAGCTGTTCAGCGGCCTTGCCTACGGTCTGTCAGCGGCCTGTTTTGGCGAGATCACCTTTGACGGCGGCGCGGTGGAGCAGCAGAACTTTCCCGACTACGAGGCGATGCGCATGCATACCATGCCAGCGGTCGAGGTCGCGGTGTTGCAAAACCAGACCCACATGGGCGGCGCGGGTGAGCCCGGCACGCCCCCGGCAGCCCCGGCACTGGCCAATGCACTGTTCGACCTCACCGGCAAACGCGCCCGCAGCCTGCCCCTGATGCATGAGTTCGACCTGTTGGTATGAACTGCCTTTTCAGGCCCGTTAACAAAAGAGCCCGCCAGAACAATGGCGGGCTCTTATAAATGCGCCAGATCGCAGTCAGCACAGACCGCTTAGAGGAGGAAGAACACTCTTCTTCAACACCAGTAGACTTGGGACCTCAGTCTATCGAGATCACTTCAAAAAACGCCCAATGGCATCTCCGGTGCCCGCAACCTTTTTGGCAAATGCACACAATTGAGCGTCTTCATCTAATGCGACACCCCGTTCGCGCAGGACGGAAAATGCCATGCCGCCAAGCTTATCCTGCTTTCCGTAGAACAAGAGACGACGAACCTTGTTTTCCCGCAATCCCTGCGCTTTCAATATGTCTGAGACTTGGAATACGAACTGCTGATAGTCGCCTCCCCCAATGGCATGCACGCCCTTGCAGGTCGTCGAGGCGATGTAGGCCGCCGCAGCTTGCCCCACAGCTGTCTCATATTTGCCAAGCTTCCTATCAGCCAGAACAGCGCTTGGGAGGGAGAGGAGGATCGTGGCCAATGCGGCGCCAATTAGCAATTTAGTCAGCATAAGAAGTCCAGTTTTAGCTCTGCAATTCCTCAGTTGTCGCCACATGCAAAGCAGGCGTCAACCATGGCAAGCATAGTCGGACCCTTCTTCAGCCTTGAATGCACTGACAGCTGATCCTTTTTTAGATGCGCGTGAGAACGTAGCTAGGCCGACTTCTGCAACGCCTTGGGGCGCGCGCCGTCCGCCCAGTCGCGCACGGCTTCGCCGAAGGCCTGGAACAGCGGGCGCGACACGGGGTCGTTGGCCGCATCCCACTCCGGGTGCCATTGCACGGCCATGGTAAAGCCGGGGGCGTCCTTGACGTAGATCGCCTCGGGCGTGCCGTCGGGGGCGTGGCCGTCGATCACGATACGCGCGCCGGGGTGTTTTATCCCCTGCCCGTGCAGCGTGTTGGTCATCACCTCATCGGCGCCGAACAGGCGGTGGAACACGCCGCCGGTGGTCAGCTTCACCGAATGGCGCAGGGCGAATTTTTCCTCGAGCGTGCCATCGGGGGGCATGCGGTGGTTCATCCGGCCCGGCAGATCGCGGATCTCGGGGTAAAGCGTGCCGCCCATGGCCACGTTCACCTCCTGAAAGCCGCGGCAGATGCCAAGGAAGGGCTGGCCCCGCTCGACGCAGGCGCGTACCAGTGGCAGGGCGATGGCGTCGCGGGCGCGATCAAAGGCGCCGTGGGCCTCGGTCTCTGCCTCGCCGTACTCATTTGGGTGCACGTTCGGGCGCCCGCCGGTCAGCAGGAAGCCGTCAAAGCTCTCAAGCAGTTCTTCCACCGAGACAAAGCGCGGATCGGAGGGGATCAGAAGCGGCATGCAGCCGGAAACTTCGGCCACCGCTTCGGAGTTCATCGTCCCACCTGCGTGGGCCGGATACTGATCGTTGATCAGATAGGAGTTGCCGATAATGCCAACTTTGGGCCGCGCCATGATCTACTCGCAAAAGTCTGTTGAAGTTGAGAAAATCTACCGAGGCTTTGCCTCTCGTTCAACTCGACAGCATGGCGCAGGCGCTTGTTCAGCCCCGCACAGGGCATGTAGCGGTGAATCTTAAGGCATTCATGCTATAGCCCCAACAACGACAAGGCCCGCACGCAGGCTGCGCACGGGCCGCTCTTTCGCTTGATGTGGGGGATCAGGCCTCGCCCACCAGCCCGACAGCCTCGATCCCGGCGAGGGCAGCGGCAGCGTCATTGTCCGAGGTGTCGCCAGTCACACCAACCGCGCCCAGCACGGTGCCCTTCTTGTCGCGGAGCAGAACCCCACCCGGCACCGGCACGACCTGACCGCCATAGACACCGTTTACAGCGGCCATGAAATAGGCCTGCTGCTCGGCGCGGGCCATCTGGGCGCTGCCGGACATGCCCAGCATCACCGCGCCATAGGCTTTGCCGTGGGCAATGGCAAAACGTCCCGGGGCCGCGCCATCTTCGCGTTCGAAGGCCTGCACATGGCCGCCCGCATCCAGCACCACAACCGACAGGGGTTTGAGGTCCATCTCGCGGCCCTTTTCCAGGGCCTTGCGAATGATTGTGCGTGCGCGTCTGAGTGAGATCGTCATCTCCGGTTTCCTTCCGTTGAAGTATGTCTATCGAGATCGGTCAAAGAAAAGGACCGCAGGCAGGCTGCGGTCCGTTGGTGTGGTTTTACCCGGCGGCCTTCAGTTCCAGGCGGCGGGCATGCAGCACCGGTTCGGTATAGCCCGAGGGCTGAATGCGACCCTTGAAGACCAGATCGCACGCGGCCTGGAAGGCGATGCCGTCAAAGCCGGGCGCCATGGGGCGGTAGGCGGGATCGCCCGCGTTCTGTTCATCCACCACAGCGGCCATCTTTTGCATCGCAGCCATGACCTGTTCTTCGGAGACAACGCCATGGTGCAGCCAGTTGGCCAGCGCCTGAGAGGAAATCCGGCAGGTCGCGCGGTCTTCCATCAGGCCCACATCGTTGATGTCCGGCACTTTCGAGCAGCCAACGCCCTGATCGACCCAGCGCACCACATAGCCAAGGATGCCTTGCGCGTTGTTTTCGATCTCGTTGGCAATTTCGGCGTCCGACAGGTTCTGCCCTTCCATCACCGGGATGGTCAGCAGGTCCGCAAGCGTGCCACGCGCACCGCCTGCCTTCAGTTCATCCTGGCGCGCCAGCACGTCCACTTTGTGGTAGTGCGTTGCATGCAGGGTCGCGGCGGTCGGGGACGGCACCCAGGCACAGGTCGCACCAGATTGGGGATGGCCGATCTTGGCCTCCAGCATTTCGCCCATGCGATCGGGCATTGCCCACATGCCCTTGCCGATCTGCGCGCGCCCTTTGAGGCCACAAGCCAGGCCGATATCGACGTTGCGATCCTCATAGGAGGCAATCCAGGGGGTCGATTTCATCTCGCCCTTGCGTAGCATTGGCCCCGCTTCCATCGAGGTGTGGATCTCGTCGCCGGTGCGATCCAGGAAGCCCGTGTTGATGAAGGCGACGCGGGATTTGGCGGCGCGGATGCATTCCTTGAGGTTCGCAGAGGTGCGGCGCTCTTCGTCCATGATGCCGATCTTGACGGTGTTGCGCGGCAGGCCCAGCGCATCTTCGACGTGATCAAAGATGCGCACCGCAAAAGCGACCTCTTCGGGGCCGTGCATCTTGGGCTTCACCACGTAGACCGATCCGTGGGTTGAGTTTCCGCCTTCGGATTTCAGGTCATGCATGGCGATCAGCACTGTGATCATCGCGTCAAGGAAGCCTTCGCCCGCCTCCCGGCCTTCACCATCCAGCACTGCCGGGTTGGTCATCAGGTGGCCGACGTTGCGGATCAGCAAAAGCGAGCGGCCTTTCAGCGTTGCAGGCTCACCGGCAGGGGTCGTGTAGGAGATGTCATTGTTCAGAACACGGGTGAAGGTCTTGCCACCCTTGCTGACTTCCTCAGCCAGATCCCGCTTCATCAGGCCCAGCCAGTTGGAATAGGCCTGCACCTTGTCCGCAGCATCAACGCAGGCGACAGAGTCCTCGCAGTCCATGATGGTGGAAAGCGCGGACTCCAGGGTGATGTCGTTGATGCCCGCGCGGTCGTCCTTGCCGATATTGCCCGTGGCATCAATCTCAACGATAGCGTGCAGCCCGTTGTTCTTGAGGAATATCCGCGACGGCGCCGAGGATTCACCCGCATAGCCCGCAAACTGACCAGCATCCTTCAATGCCGGCACAAGGGCGCCGTCGGCAACCGACAGACCGCCGATATCCGCCCAGGACCCAGAGGCCAGTGGGAAGGTTTCATCAAGGAAGGCACGTCCCCAAGCAATCACGCGGGCTCCACGCGCCGCATCATAGCCACCACCGGCAGGCAGATCGCCCATGGCATCGGTGCCATAAAGCGCATCATAAAGAGAGCCCCAACGGGCATTTGCTGCATTGAGGGCAAAGCGCGCATTGGTAATCGGCACGACCAGCTGCGGCCCGGGCGTCAGCGCGATCTCGGGATCGACGTTCGCGGTCTCCACCTCAAAGTCACCTCCCTCGGGCACGAGATAGCCAATCTCTTTCAGGAAGGCGGTGTAGGCCTCGGCATCATGAGGCAGGCCGCGACGCTCAAGGTGCCATGCGTCGATGCGGCCCTGAAACTCCTCGCGTTTGGACAAAAGGGCGCGGTTCTCATCCCCCATGCCGTTCACCAACCCTGACAGCCCCCCCCAAAAGGCGTCCGAACTTACGCCGGTCCCGGGCAAAGCCTTGGTTTCGATAAAGTCAGCCAACTCGGATGCGACCTGCATCCCGTGAATGTCTTTCATGTCGGACATGGGCTCTTTTTCCTCCGAGGTGATCCGTAGCTGTTTCCCCGATACAGGAAAAGTTTCCTATCGGCAACAATTGTGGTCAATTTTCCTGACCAATTCACCCAAGGGTGTTTCAAATCTTCTTTGCAGGTCGCGTCTTACCCGCGCTACGACAGCGCACAGAGCAATAGATCACATGCTCCCAATTGCGCGCCCACTTGCGTCGCCAGGTGAAAGGGCGCATGCAAACCGGGCAGATTTTGCTCGGCAATTCGGATTTCTTGCGCATCCGTGCCATCAGAAATCAAAGCTCATCTGGGCAGAAGTTCTGGTTGCGCTTTTGCCCGACCTGCCACGACGGGAAGGTGATTTGCGGCTGGCGTGTTTCTGCACGATGCGCTGCGCCACAGGGCGAAACCCGTCCGATCGGCGCACGGCCCAGACCGCGTCACGGGCCGCGCGTGCCGCAGCTTTCACATCTACGATCGGTTCGGGGTATCTGCGCCCCAGAAGCTGACCCGCCCCATCCCATTTCCAAGGCTCCTGCAGGAACTGATCCGGGACCGCGCTCAGCTCTGGCAGCCACTGGCGTGTAAAGGCTCCGGCCCGGTCCTGATCCAGCCCTTGCTTCACGGGATTGTAGATACGGATCGTGTTCATTCCAGTGGTACCGGACTGCATCTGCACCTGGCTCCAGTGAATGCCCGGCTCGTAATCCGTGAACATTCGCGCCAGATGATGCCCGGAGCTGCGCCAATCGAGCCATAGGTGATAGGAGGCCACCGACATCACCATGGCCCGCATCCTAAAGTTCAGCCAGCCCGTCGCCCTGAGCGAGCGCATGCAGGCATCGACAAAGGGCATTCCCGTCTCGCCCGCCTGCCAAGCCTCTAGCCGCACCTGATCGGGCTCGGTCGGGCGTAGCCCTTCATAAGCAGGATGCAGACAACGGTGTTCGATATCGGGCTGATCCTCCAGCTTTTGCATGAAGTGATCCCGCCAGGCCAGCCGCGCCTGAAAGGACTTGAGCGACCCTGACCAGCCGCCGTGCCGCCCCCTTTCCTGCTGCCTGCGTGTGGCTTGCACTGCCTCGCGTACCGAAAGGGTTCCCAACGCCAGATGCGGCGACAGGCGCGAACAGGCCCGAGCCCCCTCCAGCGGCGACGACATGGCGCGCCGGTAGGGCTGGCCGCGATACTCCAGAAAACTCATCAGACAGTCACGGCCCGCGCGACGCCCTCCGGGCTGCGGCTTGCGGATCCCATCGGCATCGAGGCCCAGATCGGCGGGTGTTGGACAGGGCGCGCTTTGCGCTGCAACGGCCTTAATCCGCATTGGCGCGGACAGGCACGGCTCTTTCATGAAGCGGTCTCGCGTGGACTGCCAGCCGCTTCGCGCTGCAAGACGGCGCACCACCCCACATTGCGGAACCTCGATCCAAGGCAGACCGCGCCCGCGCGCCCAAGCCGCAACACGCTTGTCCCGCGCATAGGTCCAAGCGTTGCCGGTTTCCTCGTGACTGACCAAACGCAGGCAGCGGTGCTGCTCAACCAGGTCATCCAGCACAGCGACCGCATCGCCAGTCCGCACCACCAGATCCGCACCGCGCTTTTGCAGGGACAGATGCAGATCCCGCAGGCTTTCCTCGAGAAAGCGATACTGACGAAAGGAGGCATCCGGCTGCCGCCACAGGTCGGGTTCCACAATGTAGAGGCACAGGATCGGTGCACCAAAAGAGATCACCCGGTCCAAGGCCGGGTGATCATCAACGCGCAGGTCGCGCTTGAACCACAAGATCGAAGTCATGCGGCATCAGATAAGCGCCGCACGCGCATAGTCAAAAGATGTGTCTCAGGCGCGCTTGCGCCGCCATGCGGCAAACCCGCCAAGCGCCCCCAGAAGCAACAGGCCAGAAGCCGGGATCGGCACGGGCGCGGCATCAAAGGTCACCTCGCTTAGCATGATCCAGCTGCTGTTCTGAGCGAAGATATCAAAGACCAGGGTATTTGTAGGCGCCACCGAAGCAAGATTGATCGTATGCGCAATCGGCGCGCTTGCGCCCGGGTCAGTCACATAGGATAAGAAGCTGTCGTTCACTTCCACTTTCTGAGGGGTCCGTACCCCGCCGGTTCCGTTGGAGTCGTCAAAATGGAAGGTGACGCTGTTGAAGTCCCAAGCGGTATTGAAGAAGAACTCAATCCGAGGCGAAATGTTGAACCAGCCCACATAGAGCGCGGGCGTATTGAACCAGTTCTGGGTCGCGATCACCCCGTCGGTCAGATCCCCGACGCCGCCGCTGAGCGGCGCAAGGCTGGTCGTAGTTGGGGCACCGGGCGCATTGTAGCTGTCGTCCCAATAGGTAAAGCTTCCGGTTTGCCCGTTCTGCATGGAATAGCTGACCGGGCTGACCGAAGCCGCGCTGACAGCAGCGCCGGACAAACACAGCGCAGCGGCAGCAAAGATGGCAGTCTTTGGCATTGCAATAACCTTTCGTGAAACAAGGAGCGAATAATTTTATTAAACAGTATTAACGCGTCTATCGCCAAAGAGATTCGTGACGATTCCCGCTATCGTGGTGATGTTTGCGAAAACATTGGCCACAAAACAATCCAGGCGTGTCCCTCTGGTCACCCGGCTCCTTCCTCGCTAACTGATAGGGCAAAGGAGACATGCCATGCACGACAGCGCCCAACAGACGTTTTACCTCAAGGATTACGCTCCCTTCCCCTTCACGGTTGAGAGTGTCGAACTGATCTTCAAGCTGGCGCCCAGCGCAACGCGCGTGCTGAGCAAGATCCGCTTTGCTCCGCGTCCAGGCGCGGCAACTGGCCAGCTGTTCCTGCATGGGGAAGAGCTGAAGCTGATCCGCGCCGCAATCGACGGCAACGAGGTGACGCCCACCCTGACGGCGGAAGGGCTGACCTGTGATGCACCGGACCGCCCCTTCACCTGGGAGGCCGAAGTCGAGATCGACCCGAAAGGCAACACCGCGCTCGAAGGGCTCTACATGTCAAACGGCATGTATTGCACCCAGTGTGAGGCCGAAGGCTTTCGCAAGATCACCTATTACCCTGACCGCCCCGACGTGATGTCCACCTTCAAGGTGCGCATTGAAGGGCAGGAAAAGGTGTTGCTTTCAAACGGCAACCCGACCGGCAGCGGTGAGGGCTGGGCCGAATGGCATGATCCCTGGCCCAAGCCGGCCTATCTGTTTGCACTGGTGGCAGGCGACCTTGTGAACCACCCCGACAGGTTCACCACCAAATCCGGCAAGGACGTGGAACTGAACATCTGGGTCCGCCCCGGCGACGAGGGGAAATGCGGCTTTGGCATGGAAGCGCTGAAAAAATCCATGAAATGGGACGAGGACGTCTACGGGCGCGAATACGACCTCGATATCTTCAACATCGTGGCCGTCGATGACTTCAACATGGGCGCGATGGAGAACAAGGGTCTCAATATCTTCAACTCCTCCTGCGTGCTGGCCTCTCCCGACACCTCGACCGATGCCAACTATGAGCGGATCGAGGCGATCATCGCCCATGAGTACTTCCACAACTGGACCGGCAACCGCATCACCTGCCGCGACTGGTTCCAGCTGTGCCTGAAAGAAGGGCTAACCGTCTTCCGGGATGCGCAGTTCACTTCTGACATGCGCTCGGCCCCAGTAAAGCGGATCTCCGATGTGATCGATCTGCGCGCGCGCCAGTTCCCCGAGGACGACGGTCCCCTCGCCCATCCACCGCGCCCGGAACAGTTCCAGGAGATCAACAACTTCTACACCGCCACCGTCTACGAAAAAGGCGCCGAGGTGATCGGGATGCTGAAGCGGCTGGTGGGAGATGAGGGATACTCAACGGCGCTGGATCTCTACTTTGACCGCCACGACGGGCAGGCCTGCACCATCGAGGACTGGCTCAAGGTGTTCGAGGACGCGACGGGCCGGGATCTGACCCAGTTCAAACTCTGGTACAGCCAGGCGGGCACCCCACGCCTGAGCGTCGAGGAAAGCTACGCCGACGGCACCTATACGCTAACCTTTGAACAAAAGACCGCGCCCACGCCCGGCCAGCCCGACAAGGCGCCCCGCGTGATCCCCATCGCCGTTGGTCTTCTGGGGCCCAATGGAGACGAGGTGCTGCCAACCCAGGTGCTGGAGATGACCGAAGCAAAGCAGAGCTTCAGCTTCGAGGGCCTTGCGGCGAAACCCGTACCTTCGATCCTGCGGGAATTCTCGGCGCCGGTGATCCTGGAACGCGAGACGACCAACGCCGAACGCGCCTTCCTGCTGGCCCATGACACCGATCCCTTCAACCGCTGGGAAGCGGGCAATGCGCTGGCCCGCGAGGCGCGCGTTGCCATGATCCTCGAAGGCGCAGCGCCCGATGCGGACTATCTCGATGCGCTGCAGAAACTCTTGCGGGACGACGCACTGGACCCGGCGTTCCGTGCGCTGGTTCTGTCGCCTCCAAGCCAGTCAGACATTGCCCAGACCTTGTTCGAGCGTGGCCATGTGCCCGATCCGCAAAAGATCTACAACGCGTCAGAGACCTTTGCGCAGACCCTGGCCGAACAGTTGGCAGATATGCTGCCCCGCCTTTATGCCGCCACAACGGTCGACGGCGCCTACAGCCCCGATGCCACCAGCACCGGCAAGCGGGACCTCAACGGGCGCATCCTGTCCTTGCTGACGCGGATTGATGGTGGGCAGCAGGCCGCGCGCCAGTACGAGGCTGCCGACAACATGACCCAGCAGTACACCGCGCTCGCTTGCCTTTTGAAAGCAGAGAAAGGCACGGCGCAGTCGCAGGACTTCTATGAGCAGTGGAAGGACGACCGGCTGGTGATGGACAAGTGGTTCGCCCTGCAGGTCGCCACCGCCGCCCCCGAAGCCGCTGCAAAGGTTGCCCGGGATCTGACCGGACATGCGCTGTTCACACTGAAGAACCCCAACCGGTTCCGCGCCGTCATGGGGGCGCTGGCGGGCAATCACGCGGGCTTCCACCACCAATCCGGCGCGGGTTATCGCCTCTTGGCCGAGAACCTCATTGCGCTGGACAGTCTCAACCCGCAGACCACTGCCCGCATGTGCTCTGCCTTCCAGACATGGAAGCGCTATGATGTGAACCGACAGGGCCTGATCCGCGCCGAATTGCAGCGGATCGCAGGCACCGAGGGGCTGAGCCGCGACACGACCGAAATGGTCAGCCGGATCCTTGATGCCTGATCCGGGCGACATCAAGGAAAGCAATCCTCCCCTGCCTGCAGCAGACTATCGTTTTCGCAGGCAGGGACGCTCTTTGGCGCTAGCGCTGGCTCTGGCCGCCTGGCTATTGGCCCTGGCAGCTCTGGCGATCTTTGCGCAGGCCAGTCTCTGGCTGATTGCACTTCTTGGCCTGCCCACCCTGCCCGGCCTTTACGAGTTGGGGAAGAATCCGCAGTCCGGATTGGATTTGACGGAAGACAGGTTGAGCTGGTTCACTGGATCCCTACAGGGCGCAGTCCCGGTCTTTCAGATCGCGCGGCTACGGCTCGATACGCGACTGGATCTGTCGGTGGGCGCGACACTCATCCTGACATCGGGTGACAAACTGCGCCTGCCTCAGCCCGCGACCCCGCCGGTCGAAGCGCTGACTCAGGCCTTGGACGCCCGGGGAATCCCACACGAGCGACATCATTTTTCTCTTTTTTAGTCATATTTTATGGGTTCAGGCCACAAACTAACCCTTTTCGCGGTGGCTACGTCTAATTCCCCAAATTGGCACCTTCCATACCTCAGAGCTGCCATGTTTGCGCCGCAAAACCTGATCACGTTGCAAGACAGCTAAGCAGTGCGAAACGTGCAGGGAACAAGAATGCCAAGACCCTCTTTTCCGTTTATGGAGATCCTGTCCCGTCTTCCGGCGGCCTTTGCGATCGGGCAAAAGCCGCGACGGGAAGCGTCAGGCCTTCCGATCGGAGCACCGCGTGCGGCCAGCGCAGATTGGCCAAGGCCGGAAGAGTGCCTTTCGATCTCCGTTCGCACCGAAAGCGAAGAGGACGCTGCCTGCAGCGCCCTTCAGGAAGAGGGGCAGTTCCTCGCCCGGCAGGAACGTTGGCAGGAGCTGTCCGAACGGCTCGCTGCCGCAGACGCTGCCAGCCACAGCACGCCCTGCGGAATGCCCGAAGCTGAGCTATTGGCCTATGGCGCCCGTGCCGATGTCGTCAACGCCGTCGAACATGCTCTCAGCGATGGGGCTCCCTGGGATCAAAGACAGCTGATCGATGGCATCATGGCCCTCGAGGCGATCCGAAAGGATCATCGCAGTGACCCCTACCTCACGGCACTGATCGCATTTGCGCATATCGACATCGGCTGGCTTTGGCGCGGACCTGGGCTGGAAGAGCCCCCGTCGCGGGTCCACCTGCGCCGCTGCGCTGCGCATTTTGAGCGGGCCAGAGTGCTACTGGCGAAACTGTCGGATCAACCTAGCGACAGCGCCTTCCTCGCCGCTGCGGATTGCTCCCTCTTCTCCGCCCAAAAGGCTGGTACCCTACATGTGGCCGATGCCTATGCGCGGCTAATAGATCTAGCGCCGCGAAACCACCGCCCAATGCGGGCGCTTGGGGTTCAAATGCTGCCACGCTGCTCTGGCTCATATGCGGCGCTGGAACTGGAGGCACGGCGCACAGCTGCACGGACCGAAGACATCTGGGGCGCGGGAGGCTACACTTGGGTCTACTTCGATGCCCTAACGACGGACCCTGAGGCCAGCGGGCATGTAGATACAAAGTTTTTCGTGGATGGCCTGCGAGACATTCTGAACCATGTCCCGTCACAGGCCATGGCGAACCTGCTAAGCGCATATTGCGCCGTTGCCTTGGGCGGGGCGCAACTGAACGGCAAATCGGCCCGTACCCCCCGCGAAGAGATCGCAACCGCCGCAGACTGGCTGATCCGGGACCATCTGCGCGAGGTGCACCCTTTGATCTGGGCCCATGCCGGACAGGGATTTGACAATAACGCCCGCGTCAAGTCGCTGCGGCGGTTCTCGGCACGCGGGCAGGCCCAGGCCACCGAGTTCATTGCGCAGATCTTCCGCGAGGAGCTCTCACGCGGACAAAAGATCGCCATTTCGCCAGACGGTCTTCACATGTCAGCCGGATAAGGCAAGTTTTCTGACAAAGACCGCCCCTCCAAGTGTTTTGTCTCTTGCGGTCCGGTTCAGAAGCTCACTGCCTAGGATCAGGCTGTCCGGTTTGAGCCCAATCTACCGAGCGAGCAGTTGCAGCACTTTGCAACCACAGCAAAATAGCGCAAGACAGTCTGGCCCTAACCGAACATCAAGACGCTCTGTGGTGAACGGCGGCTCTTGAACAGAATGATCACGTCGAGCACATCACGATGCGATACCTACCCCGCTTGCAATCTGTGTAAGATCTGCAATAAGCCCCACCATCCGGTCGCAGCCTACCCGGACATCAAAACAAGGGCCCCAAAATGAAAACACTTGTCATCTGCTCGGGCGGACTCGATTCCGTGTCGCTTGCACATATCACCGCTGATGAGCATGAGCTCACCCGGCTTGTTTCCTTCGACTATGGCCAACGCCACCGCAAGGAGATTGACTTCGCCGAAGCCGCCGCCCGGCGGCTGGACGTTCCGTTCCACCTGATCGACATGCGCGGCATCGGAGCGGCCCTCTCAGGGTCGGCGCTAACCGACGACATCGACGTCCCCGACGGCCACTACGCCGAGGACACGATGCGCGTCACCGTGGTGCCGAACCGCAATGCGATCATGCTGTCGATCGGTTTCGGCATTGCGGCCGCGCAGGGCGACGATGCGGTGGCCACCGCCGTGCATGGCGGCGACCACTTCATCTATCCCGATTGCCGCCCCGGATTCACGCGCGCCTTTGACGCGATGCAGCAGGCGGCGCTGGACGGCTATGCGGAGGTGCGGCTGCACACGCCCTTCGTCGAGCACAGCAAAGCCGAAATCGTCCGCCAGGGCGCGCGCTATGGCACGCCGTTTGCCGAAACCTGGTCCTGCTACAAGGGCGGCGACCTGCATTGCGGCCGCTGCGGCACCTGCGTTGAACGGCGCGAGGCCTTCCACCTTGCCGGGGTCAGCGACCCCACCGCCTATGCCGACCCGGATTTCTGGGTCGCGGCGGTCGAAGGCAAGGAGGAGGGCTGATGTTCCGTATCCGCAAGGAATTCCACTTTTCCGCCTCGCACCAGCTGACCCATCTGCCCGCCGATCACCAATGCGCGCGCCTGCACGGGCACAACTACATCGTCGTGGTCGAACTGGCCGCAAAGACGCTGAATGCCGATGGGTTCGTGCGCGACTACCATGACCTGAAGCCGCTCAAGACCTACATCGACGACAGCTTCGATCACCGCCATCTGAATGATGTCATGGACGGCCCCTCGACGGCCGAGAACATGGCCCGGCATTTCTATGAGTGGTGCGCCGAGCGCTGGCCGGAAACCAGCGCGGTGCTGGTCAGCGAAACCCCCAAGACCTGGGCGGAATACCGGCCATGACCCTGCGCATCGCCGAAATTTTCGGCCCAACGATCCAGGGCGAAGGCGCCCTGATCGGGGAGCCCACCGTCTTTGTCCGCGCAGGCGGCTGCGACTACCGCTGCAGCTGGTGCGACAGCCTGCATGCGGTCGACAGCCAGAACCGCGATAGCTGGGCGGCAATGCAGACCGGAGAGGTCTGGGACGAGGTCCGGCGGCTCTCCAGCGGGCAGCCGCTGACAGTGTCCCTGTCCGGCGGCAACCCCGCGATCCAGGACTTCGGCCCGCTGATCGAACTCGGGCGCGCCCAAGGCTACCGCTTTGCCTGCGAGACGCAGGGCTCGGTGGCGCGGCCCTGGTTCGCCGGACTTGATACGCTGGTGCTGTCTCCCAAGCCGCCGTCAAGCGGCGAACAGGTGAACTGGGAGGCGTTTGACGCCTGCCGCCAGGCCGGCGCCGCCGCGCGCCAGCAGGTGATGAAGATCGTGATCTTTGACGAGACCGACTACCAATGGGCGCAGGAGGCGCACAGCCGCCACCCTGATCTGCCGCTCTATCTTCAGCCCGGCAACCCGGATGTCGACCCCGCGACCCCGGTCGATCTGGAAGCTTTCGCCGGCCGTCTGCGCTGGCTGACCGAGAAGGCGATGGCCGATGGCTGGTTCGCCGCCCGTATCCTGCCGCAGCTGCATGTCCTGATCTGGGGCAACCAGCGCGGCGTCTGAAATGATGGAACCCACCATGTCCCAAGATATCTACAGCAACCTCAAGCAGCTCGGCGGCGAGACCCGCATCCCCTCCAGCCCGGAAGACGCAGAACTGGAGCGGGTGCCCAACCCGCAGGCGGATGTCGCCTACAACGTGCGGTTCACCGCGCCTGAGTTCACTTCGCTCTGCCCGATGACCGGCCAGCCGGATTTTGCCCATCTGGTGATCGATTATGTTCCCGGCCCTTGGCTGATCGAGTCGAAATCGCTCAAGCTGTTCCTCACATCGTTCCGCAACCACGGCGCGTTTCACGAAGATTGCACCATCTCCATTGCGCGCCGTCTGGCTGATTTCCTTGATCCACAATGGTTGCGGATCGGTGGCTATTGGTATCCGCGCGGTGGCATCCCGATTGATGTGTTCTGGCAGACCGGCCCGCTTCCGGAAGATGTGTGGGTTCCTGATCAGGGTGTTCCCCCTTACCGTGGCAGGGGTTAAGGGCCGCAAAACCTGCCTTGCATAACCCGGACATACGCGCACATCGCAGCGAATGGCAGCTCTCCCGCCCATCCTCCCAGAACCAGCGCAGACGCAGCGGAAACTAAGCGGGTGCAGCGAACGGCAGCAAGGTCCCGCACAACTGACGTCAAGCCTTGATCAAAGCATCCAAGGGACTGGGGCGAACCCAGTCCCGTTGCCTTTGCCCTGCATCAGGATTTTTTGAACGCATCCATCAGGGCCGCGCCCAGCGCTCCGGTTGAGGTACCCTCAGACCTGCTGGACGCCTTCCCTTTCGGAGAGCCCGACATCTTGCCCTTGCCAGCCGGCTTACCGCCGTGACGCGGACCTTGCCGGTCGCGCCGGTCCTGGCCGCGCTCATTGCGGCTGTCTCGGGCCGAGGCGCCGCCGTCCTTTTTCATCGTCAGACCAATACGCTTGCGCGGCACATCGACCTCGGTCACCGTGACCTTCACCACCTGCCCGGTTTTCACAATCTCATGGGGGTCCTTGACGAAACGATCTGCCAACTGGCTCACGTGCACCAACCCGTCCTGATGCACCCCAATGTCCACAAAGGCACCAAAAGCGGCCACGTTGGTCACTGTTCCCTCCAGCACCATACCGGGTTTCAGGTCAGTGATCTCCTCTACCCCATCGGTGAAGGACGCCGTGACGAAACTGGGGCGCGGGTCGCGGCCCGGCTTTTCCAGTTCAGAGAAAATATCGCGCACTGTGGGCAAGCCTACGCCGCCGCCAACAAAGTCTTCGGCCCGCAACCGCTTCAGCGCCTGCCCGTCTCCCATGATCTGGCGGATATCACGCCCGCAGGCCGAGACAATCTTGCGCGCCACACCATAGCTTTCGGGGTGCACGGCTGAGGCATCCAGCGGCTCCTTTCCATCCCGGATCCGCAGGAACCCCGCACATTGCTCAAAGGCCTTGGGGCCAAGACGTGCGACTTTCAGCAGCTCTTTGCGGGTCGCAAAAGCGCCATTGGCATCGCGATGCGCGACAATAGCCTCAGCCAGACCCGGACCAAGGCCCGACACATGTGACAAGAGCGGCGCAGAGGCCATGTTGAGATCGACGCCAACCGCGTTCACCACATCCTCGATCACCGCCTCCAGCGATTTCGAAAGTTTGTGCTGGTCCACATCGTGCTGATATTGGCCAACGCCAATGGATTTCGGCTCGATCTTTACCAGTTCCGCCAACGGATCCTGCAGACGCCGCGCGATGGAGACCGCGCCGCGCAAGGACACATCGAGATCGGGGAACTCCCGCGCGGCCAGTTCAGAGGCAGAATAGACCGAGGCCCCCGCCTCTGAGACCACCACCTTGGTCGGGGCCTTGATCTTGGCAGGCAAGTGTTTCAGCACCTCGGCCACCATCCGCTCCGTCTCGCGGCTGGCAGTACCGTTGCCGATGGCAATGAGTTCAACGCCATGTTCTGCGATCAGCTTGACGATGGATACCTGAGCGCCGCGCAGATCATTCTTCGGCTGAAACGGGTATAGCGTCTCTGTGGCCACCAATTTCCCGGTTGCATCCACCACTGCCGCCTTGACGCCGGTGCGAATGCCCGGGTCCAGCCCAAGCGTTGGTCGCGCACCGGCTGGCGCTGCAAACAGAAGGTCCTTGAGGTTGCGCGCAAAGACTTGGATCGCATCCTCCTGCGCCCGCGCGCGCAGATCGCCCATCAGCTCCAGCATCATGGAAAGGGACAGTTTCACCCGCCACGTCCAGCCCGCCACCTTGCGCAACCACTTGTCGCCGGGACCATCGCCGCCTGCGCCAAGAACAGCTGCCACCATGGCCTCGGCCCGCGCCACGCCCTCTTCCGGGTCGGGGCCGATATCCAGCGTCAGCACGCCCTCGTTCGATCCGCGCAGCATCGCCAGCGCCCGGTGCGAGGGCACATCGGCCCAACGCTCCCTATGGTCGAAATAGTCCGAGAATTTGGCGCCCTCCTGCTCCTTTCCTACGACCACCTTTGCGGTGAGATATGCCTCGCGCTGCAGAAAGTCCCGCAGACGGCCCAGAAGATCGGCATCCTCGGTCAGCCGTTCCGTCAGGATGTCACGCGCTCCATTGAGGGCATCCTTCACCGTCGGCACCGCTTCGGAGACGTAGCGCTCGGCCAGCGCCTGGGGCTCAAGGCTGCGATCGGCGAGGATGGCCTCGGCCAGTGGTTCCAGCCCGTTTTCCCGCGCGATCATCGCCTTGGTGCGGCGCTTGGGCTTATAGGGCAGATAGATGTCTTCCAGCTGCGCCTTGGTCTCGGCCTTGGCGATCTTTGCGGCCAGATCGTCGGTCAGCTTGTCCTGACTCTTGATCGTTTCAACGATACTGGCGCGGCGCGCTTCGAGTTCACGCAAGTAAGACAGCCGCTCATCCAGGGTCCGCAGCTGACTGTCATCAAGGCCCCCGGTCGCCTCCTTCCGGTAGCGTGCCACAAAGGGCACGGTCGCCCCTTCATCCAACAGTGCGACGGCGGCGCTCACCTGTTTGGCCCCGGCGCCGATCTCGGTCGCGATGGTCTGTGCGATGCGGGCGCTGATCTCAGGCGATGTGTCCACGGGGGCTGCTCCTTTGTCTGGTCGAAGGTCCGTCTTAGCTGCCCGCGAAAGCATCGCCAAGAGCATGTTTCACCATCAGCGATGCACCGCACCCGCCGCGTACAGCATTGCCCCTTGCCCCGCGCGCGGCAGAGGCCTAGAACACCTGCCAAACATGGACATTTCATACGGCGGAAAAACATGCTCGACCTGACATATGAACTCCCCAAGCCCAAAGTGATCTCGGGCGCCAAGCACGACTGGGAACTTGTCATCGGCATGGAGGTGCATGCTCAGGTCAGCTCCAATGCGAAACTGTTCTCCGGCGCCTCGACCCAGTTCGGCGCCGAGCCGAACTCGAACGTGTCTTTCGTGGATGCGGCGATGCCGGGCATGCTGCCGGTGATCAACGAATACTGCGTGGAGCAGGCAGTGCGCACCGGTCTGGGACTCAAGGCCGACATCAACCTCTGGTCCGCCTTTGACCGCAAGAACTACTTCTACCCCGACCTGCCGCAGGGATATCAGATCTCGCAGCTTTACCACCCCATCGTGGGCGAGGGCGAAGTGCTGGTGGAACTGGGTGATGGCACCGCGCGCATGGTGCGGATCGAGCGCATCCACATGGAGCAGGACGCGGGCAAATCCATTCACGACATGGACCCGAACATGTCCTTTGTCGACCTCAACCGCACCGGCGTCTGCCTGATGGAGATTGTCTCCCGCCCTGACATCCGTGGCCCCGAAGAAGCCGCCGCCTATATCGCCAAGCTGCGCCAGATCATGCGCTACCTGGGCACCTGCGACGGCAACATGCAGAACGGTAACCTGCGCGCGGATGTGAACGTCTCGATCTGCCTGCCCGGCGCCTATGAGAAATACCAGGAAACGCAGGATTTCAGCCACCTCGGCACCCGCTGCGAGATCAAGAACATGAACTCCATGCGCTTTATCCAGCAAGCGATCGAGGTCGAGGCCCGCCGCCAGATCGCCATCGTTGAGGCAGGCGGCGAGGTCGAGCAGGAGACCCGCCTTTACGATCCTGACAAGGGCGAGACGCGGTCGATGCGCTCCAAGGAAGAGGCGCATGACTACCGCTATTTCCCCGACCCCGACCTGCTGCCGCTGGAGATCGAACAGGAGTGGGTGGACAACATCAAGGCCAACCTGCCCGAGCTGCCGGACGAGAAGAAGGCCCGCTTCATCGAGGAGTTCGGCCTCACCGACTATGACGCCTCGGTGCTGACTGCTGATGTTGAGTCGGCGGCTTACTTTGATGAGGTCGCCAAGGGGCGCAACGGCAAGCTGGCCGCCAACTGGGTCATCAACGAGCTGTTCGGCCGCCTTAAGAAAGAGGATCACGACATCACCGACAGCCCGGTCTCCCCGGCGCAGCTGGGCGGGATCATCGATCTGATTTCCTCAGGTGCGATTTCCGGCAAGATCGCCAAGGACCTGTTCGAGATCGTCTACACCGAAGGCGGCGATCCCGCGCAGATTGTCGAAGAACGCGGCATGAAGCAGGTGACCGACACCGGCGCCATCGAGGCCGCCCTCGACGAGATCATCGCCGCCAACCCCGCGCAGGTGGAGAAGGCCAAGGTGAACCCCAAGCTTGCGGGCTGGTTCGTCGGCCAGGTGATGAAGGCCACCGGCGGCAAGGCCAACCCCAAGGCCGTGAACGAGCTGGTCGCCAAGAAACTGGGCTAAGGCGCAACACGTCGATTTCGAAAGGCGCTCCAACCGGGGCGCCTTTTTGTAGCGTGTAACCCACAAGGGCAGTGCCCCACCTCGGTCGGGTACAACTTCGACCCTACACTCACAATCGGCTGCTTCTTAGCGAACGTTTTTTTTGCGTTTGCCCCTTTCGAATTACGCCAACCCTTCGATCATTGAAGACCTTCAACGACTCTCCAAAACTCTTCCCATGCGGCCCGCTGTTCAGGAGGACTGCCTTCTTCATCATCATTTGCAATTTGCTCTGGCGTTGCCCAGGCGATGCTAAGGGTTTTCGCTGCGCCACATAGCCGTTCAGCTTGATCACGGGCGAGTTCGCCTCCTAGAACTTCAGACAAGCCCGCTTTCCCCTCTGACAACTCAGTCATTGCATCGAGGTGAGCCTTCAAACCAGCAAGCTCCGCGTCCTTGGGAAAGGCCGCAATGAGCGCTTCGATAGCAGCCAGGTCGTGATCTCGCGGCCCTCCGCAGGCCCACTTGATCGCGATCGGCTGCAAGACGAAGTCAAAGCCAAAGAAGATATTTCGAGGTGGATTTGTTTGAGCCGATGCTCCAGACGCAATCAAACTCAAGAGAATTACAGTCTGTTTTATCAAGTTAGTCATAGCGCGTAATTCCGACCCATTTTGGAAGCATTCTGAGAGCCGCTCTCGTTGCCAAAGCCACCGCAAGGCTGCGAAATCGTCCCTCCGGCAGCCCCTTCAGCCAAGACCTGAAGCTCTCCTGGTCTACAATCTAGCTGACGTCCAAATGCGCGGTCCCTTGCCAATACTCACCCTGCAATGCCTCCACCCTGCCCGCAGGCCCGATCGGTTGCAAGCCTGCCCTTGACCCTTGCCGCGCTCTGCCCCAGCGTGGCGGCGAACGCATACCCTCTACGGAGCACGCCATGAAAACCCAATTCGATCAGGCCCTTCAGGACCGCCTCATCCGCTATGCCGCCATCGACAGCCAAAGCGATGAGACCTCGCCCTCCTCCCCCAGCACCGCGATCCAGTTTGATATGCTGAACCTTCTGGTGGAGGAGCTGAAAGAGATCGGCGCGAGCGATGTGGAACTGACGGAGTATGGCACCGTGCTCGCCACCGTTCCGGGCACGGCTGAGGGGCCGACCGTGGGCTTCCTTGCCCATGTGGACACCGCGCCGCAGTTCAATGCATCCGGCGTGAAGCCGCGCCTGATCAAGGGCTACAATGGCGGCGATATCACCTTTCCCGACAATCCCGACCTGGTGCTCTCGCCCAAGGATCACCCCTATCTGGCGACCAAGGAAGGCCACGACCTGATCACCGCCTCGGGCACCACCCTATTGGGGGCCGATGACAAGGCGGGCGTGGCCGTGGTGATGACCCTTGCCCAGCACCTGATCGAAAACCCCGACCCCCCCCATGGCCCGATCCGCATCGCATTTACCCCGGACGAGGAAATCGGGCGCGGTGTCGATCCGCGCCTGCCCAAGGATCTGGGCGTCGATTTCGCCTATACGCTGGATGGCAGCGATGTCGGCGAAATCATCTATGAAAGCTTCTCTGCCGACCGCGCGGTGGTGACGATCAAGGGCGTGTCGATCCATCCCGGCTGGGCCAAGGAGAAACTGGTCAATGCCGCGCATCTGGCCGCGAAGATCGTGCAGACCCTGCCGCAGGCAACGATGACACCGGAAACCACGGACGAACGCGAAGGTTTTCTGCATGTCACCGATATGAATGGCGGCTCTTCGGAGATGGAGATCAAGCTGATCCTGCGCGATTTCGAGCGTGACGGGCTGGCAGCCAAGGGGGATCTCTTGCGCAAGGTCTGCGCGGCGGTACAGGCGAGCGAGCCGCGCGCGGAGATTTCTTGCGAGATCACCCCGCAGTATCGCAACATGCGCTATTGGCTTGAGGACGATATGACCCCGGTGGATCTGGCGCTTGAGGCCTGCAAGGCCAACGGGATCGAGCCGATTTCGGTCCCGATCCGCGGTGGAACAGATGGATCGCGCCTGACCGAACTTGGCGTGCCGACGCCGAATATCTTTTGCGGGATGCAATGCGTGCACGGACCGCTGGAGTGGGTCTCGGTTCAGGATATGGCGGCGGCCACCAATGTCTGCCTGACCCTCGCAGAGCTGGCGGTCAAGAAGTAGGCAAACGCCGCTGTAGACAGAATGTCACGGGCCGCTTCCGGCCCGGTGGCACATCTTGACCCGGCCCTCCCTTCCGCTAAACCTCGGGGGCCAGTCCGGCGATCGCTCAGGAGATCACGATGCAAGAGTTCGAGTACAAAGTTGTTCCTGCCCCCCACAAAGGCACAAAAGCCAAGGGCGTGAAGACGCCGGAGGACCGCTTTGCCTATTCGATCGAAAATATCCTCAATCAGATGGCGGCTGAGGGCTGGGAGTATCAGCGCGCCGAATTGCTCCCGTCCGAAGAGCGCTCAGGGCTGACCGGCTCGACCACCAACTGGCGGAACGTGCTGATCTTTCGGCGTCAGATGTCGCCTGCTCCGGTCCAAGCGGCCCCGTTTCAGGACACCGCGCCCGCTGAGCCACCACTGACCGCTCAGGCGCTTTCTGATGTAGAAACGCACAGTCCAGCCCCGGATATGACCGCCGAAGTTCAAGCTCAAGAGGAGGCGACCGGCACGCAGCAGCCCCCTGAAGAGCCAATGGCAGATGATAACAGCCGTCCTCTGCATCGCCATATCCGCGTGTCAGACTCGCGGGACGAACAGTAAACCAGACCGCCGCGCAAACCGCGCAGTGCAGCGATGGTCAACTTCCGATATCGAGCGCCAGCGCATGAATGCGGGGCACGATGTCCCCCAGCGCCTTGTGCACAGCGCGATGCTGGGCCACCCGGTTCATCCCCGCAAAGGCCTCAGCCCGGATCATCACATTAAAGTGACTCTCGCCGCGCCCGTCATGCCCCGCATGACCGATGTGGCTGTCGCTGTCGTCAACGACCTCGAGGTGGCTCGGATTGAACGCCTCCTGCAGGCGATTTTCCATTTCTTGTTTGATGCTCATTTTCCGCTCACTCTCATAAAAATTTCCCCTCCCCCCTTCTATCTTCCGCCCCTTAGACTAAACTGCTTGCTCCGAGTCGAGCAGAACCGAATTAGAAGGTGCGCCCATGAGCAAATCAGATCCCTTTGGTTTCGATATGTCCGTCCGCTCCGCGAAAAAGAAGAACCCACGCGGACGAAGGGCAGTCTCCGGAGCCCAGGAAACATCCGTGCGCACCTGCGCCAAGGAAGGCTGCGACGAGCCAGGAAAGTTCCGCGCGCCCAAAGCGCCTGACGTTCTGGACGAATATGTCTGGTTCTGTCAGGAGCACGTGCGCGAATATAATCAGAAATGGAACTTCTTCCAGGGTACGACAGAGGCCGAACTGAACGCGCAGGCCTCCAAGGACAAGGTCTGGGAGCGTCAGACCCGCCCCATGGGTGATCCGGAAGCCCGCGCTTGGGCGCGTCTTGGCATTGAGGATCCGCATCAGGTGCTGGGCGCCAATGCCACGCGCAACCCCGGCAAGAACGCCAAAGCTGGCCGCCGCCTGCCTGCCACGGAACGCCGCGCGATCGAAATTCTGGAGGCCAAGGATGACTGGTCCAAGGCCGAAATCCGGAAAGCTTACAAGAAGCTGATCAAGGTTTTGCACCCCGACATGAATGGCGGCGACCGCAGCCAGGAAGAACAGCTGCAAGAAGTGGTCTGGGCTTGGGATCAAATCAAGGACAGCCGTAGCTTCAAGTAACCTGCCTGAGGCACTGCATCAGGTCGCTCTGCCGGGCGCTCCGGATCTTGGGGCGCCTTTTATGGATGACTGCCCATCGCAGCCCCTGAGGACCGGGCAGATCAGGCCAGTTTCAGATCACTTTCGGGCCAAACACCGCGTCATATGGTTTCACGTCCACCTTTCGCTTGCCCTTACCGGTCAGATCAGGCACCAATCCCCCGAATTACGCCCTGCTGGTTGAAACAGGGCACAGAGATAAGGATCGACTGCGATGAGCGACGGCATGCTGGATATGAATGCGAAACCGACCGAGACCGTTTCGGTCCGCGATGTGTTTGGGATTGACACCGACATGACCGTAAAGGGCTTTGCCGAAGGCTCTGACCGTGTGCCCGCGCTGGATCCCACCTACAAGTTCGACCCGGACACCACGCTGGCAATCCTGGCAGGCTTCAGCCACAATCGCCGCGTGATGATCCAAGGTTATCACGGCACGGGTAAGTCCACCCATATCGAACAGGTTGCCGCGCGTCTGAACTGGCCCTCGGTCCGGGTCAACCTGGACAGCCACATCTCCCGGATCGACCTGATCGGCAAGGACGCCATCAAACTGCGCGACGGCAAGCAGGTCACCGAATTCCACGAAGGCATCCTGCCGTGGGCGCTGCGCAACCCGGTTGCCATCGTCTTTGACGAATATGACGCCGGCCGCGCCGACGTAATGTTCGTGATCCAGCGTGTGCTGGAGCATGACGGCAAGCTGACCCTGCTCGATCAGAACGAGATCATCACCCCGAACCCCTTCTTCCGCCTGTTTGCCACCGCAAACACCGTGGGTCTGGGCGACACCACCGGCCTCTATCACGGCACCCAGCAGATCAACCAGGCCCAGATGGACCGCTGGTCGCTGGTCGCGACGCTGAACTATCTCAGCCATGATGCCGAAACCGCCATCGTTTTGTCCAAAGCGCCACATTACAACACCGAGAAGGGCCGCAAGGCCGTCAGCCAGATGGTGACCGTCGCGGACCTGACCCGCACCGCCTTTATGAACGGGGATCTGTCCACCGTGATGTCGCCCCGGACCGTGATCAACTGGGCACAAAACGCCGAGATCTTCCGCGACGTGGGCTATGCCTTCCGCCTGTCGTTCCTCAACAAATGCGACGAGCTGGAGCGCCAGACCGTGGCCGAATTCTACCAGCGTTGCTTTGACGAGGAACTGCCCGAAAGCGCGGCAAACGTGAGCCTCGGCTGACGCGAAAAGACCCGCCCGGTCGGAAGTCCGGGCAGTGCCCGACCGCCCCCATGGCCGGGCACTTCGTTTCCGCCCGCGGTCAGGCACCGCCCTTTGAACCAGAACTGAAGTCTGGACATCAGTGGCGCCTGGCGAAATGATCGGACCAAGGACCGCTTGCGCCATGACCAAACAAAACGACAACCCCGCCGATCCGTTCAAGAAGGCCCTGGCCGAAGCGACCAAGGTTATGGCTGACGATGCGGAACTGTCGGTCAGCTACTCGGTCGACCCGTCTGGTTTGTCGGGCGACTCCATGCGGCTACCGCAAGTCTCCCGCCGGATGACGCGCGAAGAGGTGCTGTTGGCGCGTGGCACGGCGGATGCATTGGCGCTGCGGCACAAGTTCCACGACGATGGGGTCCACGCGAAATACGCGCCGCAAGGCGAAATGGCCCGCGACATCTATGAGGCGATGGAAACCGCCCGCTGCGAGGCGATGGGCGCGCGCCACATGCCCGGCACCGCGTCAAACATCGACATCAAGATCCGCAACGAGGCGATCCGGCGCGGCTATGACCAGATGAAATCCTCCTCCGAGGCGCCTCTGGCCGCTGCCGCAGGATACCTGGTGCGCCAGATGGCCACCGGACGTCCCCTGCCTGAAGGCGCCGCCAACGTCGCCGAGCTGTGGCGCGGCTTCATCGAAGCCGAAGCCGGTGAGACGCTGGAAAACCTCGATGAGAAAATCGCCGATCAGGCGGAATTTGCCCGCTTTGCCCGCCAGATCATCACCGATCTCGGCTATGGCGACCAGCTGGGCGACGATCCCGATCAGTTGGATGACGACCAGGAAGATCAGGCCGAAGAGGACGCCGAGGAGCAGCCTGATCCCGACAGCACCGGCGAGGATGACTCGGACGACGAGCAGGCCGATGCGGATGCCGAGCAGGCCCAGGAACAGCAGCAGGACGAAAGCCAGGCCCAGGTCTCGATGGACGAGATGGCCGAGGACGAGCTGACCGAAGAGACCGAAATGCCCGATGGCGAGGCACCGCTCGAGCCGCCCCCGCCGCCGCCCGTTTCCGAGGCTGATCCGGATTACAAGGTCTTCCTGGACACCCACGACGAGGAAATCGCCGCCGAAGATCTGGCGGAGCCTGCCGAACTGGAGCGGCTGCGTGCCTATCTGGATCAGCAGCTTGAACCGCTGAAGGGGGCCGTGTCGCGCCTTGCCAACAAGCTGCAGCGCCGCCTGCAGGCGCAGCAGAACCGATCCTGGGAGTTCGACCTCGAAGAAGGCATTCTGGATGCAGGACGTCTGGCACGGGTTGTCGCCAATCCTACCACGCCCCTGTCGTTCAAGCGCGAGAAGGACACCGAGTTCCGCGACACAGTGGTGACGCTGCTCCTTGATAACTCTGGCTCCATGCGGGGCCGCCCGATCTCGATCGCGGCGATCTGCGCAGATGTTCTGGCCCGCACGCTGGAGCGCTGCAACGTCAAGGTAGAGATCCTCGGCTTTACCACTCGCGCCTGGAAAGGCGGCCTCGCGCGCGAGGCCTGGCTGAACGACGGTCGCCCGCAGCAACCCGGACGCCTGAACGACCTGCGCCACATCATCTACAAGGGCGCCGATGCGCCCTGGCGCCGGGTTCGCCCGAACCTCGGCCTGATGATGAAAGAAGGCCTGTTGAAGGAGAACATCGACGGCGAGGCGCTGGAATGGGCGCACCGCCGCATGGTGGGCCGCCCCGAAGCGCGCAAGATCCTGATGGTGATCTCCGATGGTGCGCCGGTGGATGACTCGACCCTGTCGGTGAACCCGGCGAACTATCTGGAAAAACACCTGCGCGATGTGATCGCCATGGTGGAGCGACGCAAGCAGGTGGAGCTTCTGGCGATCGGCATCGGCCATGATGTGACGCGCTATTACGACCGGGCGGTGACCATCACCGATGTTGAGCAGCTGGCCGGCGCAATGACCGAGCAGCTTGCCGCCCTCTTTGATAGCGATCCGCGCGCACGCGCGCGCATCATGGGCATGAAAAAGGCAATGTAAGCGAGCAGCTCCATGTCGCAGCACAGGATCGAGTATTTCTACTCTACGCATTCCGCCTTTGCGTATCTGGGCTCTCGGCGCCTTTCAGAGATCTGTGCCGCCCATGACTGCCAGCTGATCCACCGGCCTTTCCTTTTGTCCCCTGTGGTGGAACAGGCGGGCGGTCAGCCATTCGCCAAACGCAGCCAAGCGCATGTGGACTATTTCTTCGGACGGGAAATCGAACGCTGGGCCGCCTTTCGCGGCGTCTCCATCATCGACTATCGCCCGACCTACCATGACAACCCGCTGGCTCTTTCAAGCGGAATGGTGATCATGGCCGAGCGTCTGGGGCAGGATGTCGACGCCCTGGCCCACGCCCTGCTTGCGGCGCATTGGCGCGACGACATCGACCTTATGAACCCCGACCAGCTATCAGAAGCGGCCCGCGAGGCGGGCCTTGATCCCGCACCGCTACTTGCAGGCGCGCTGGAGCCGGAGGTGCAGGCGGTTCTTCAGGCCAACACAGATGCAGCGCTGGAGATGCACCTCTTTGGCTCGCCCACCTACGTGCTGGATGGGGATCCCTACTACGGACAGGACCGTCTCGAACTTCTTGAGCACGCGCTGCGCCACCCCTTCCCAAAGGGAGCCTTCCGAAACCCGTCTGTCGACCCAGATTGAGTTTCCCGGGTTGCACCCGGCCCCGCTTCGCGGTTCTCTAGCGCGGATCATACTCGCTGGCGAAGGAGGCCCCATGTACCAGTCATTCAATGTGACAGCCCGTCCCGAACAGGGGCCACCACGGCTTGAGGCCCTGCGCAAAGAGCTGTCGAGCGCGGCATTGGACGGCTTTCTGATCCCCCGCGCGGACGCGCATCAGGGCGAATACGTCGCGGCCCGCGATGAGCGTCTCTCCTGGCTCACGGGCTTTACCGGCTCGGCAGGGTTTTGCGCCGTGCTGCAGAATATCGCGGGTGTTTTCATCGACGGACGTTACCGGACACAGGTCAAACAACAGGTCGCGGAACAGGCCTATACGCCCGTGCCCTGGCCCGAAGTGCAGTTGCACGACTGGCTGAAGGAACAACTGCCAAGGGGCGGACGCATCGGATTCGACGCCTGGCTTCATGCGGCGGGGCAGATCTCGTCGCTACGCGATAGGCTTGAGGGGACAGGCATTCTCCTGGAACCATGCGACAACCTGGTTGACCGCATCTGGGAGGATCAGCCCCCTGCCCCCATGAAGCCCGTGGTCGCGCACCCGGACGCTTACGCCGGAGAAAGCGCCGCTGACAAATGCACGCGGCTTGCCAAATATCTGGAAAACGCCGGGCAGACAGCTGCTCTGATCACCCTTCCCGACAGCATTATGTGGCTGCTCAATATTCGCGGCTCGGACATCCCGCGCAATCCCGTTGCCCATGGCTTTGCCATCCTGCACAGCGATGCACGCGTTGACCTCTTCATGGCCGAAGAGAAACTGGCGGGGCTGTCAGACCACCTTGGCTCTTCGGTTACTGTGCGCCCTCCCGCTGCCTTCCTCGAAGCCGTCGCTGCACTCAACGGGAACATCGCAGTGGATATCGATACGGTTCCGCAGATCGTTGCCGAAACCCTTGGCGAGCGCCTCGTTCCCGGAGGCGATCCGTGCGCCCTGCCCAAGGCCTGCAAGAACGCGGCCGAGATCGAGGGTAGCGCCGCTGCACATCTGCGTGATGGCGCGGCCGTGGTTGAACTCCTGGCCTGGCTGGATGCGCATGCGCCGGGAACGGTCACGGAAATCGATGTCGTCAAAAAGCTAGAGGAGTTGCGCCGCAGGGACGAGCGCCTGCGCGACATCAGCTTTGACACCATCGCAGGAACTGGAGCCAATGGCGCGGTGATCCACTACCGGGTCACAACCGAAACTGACACAGTCCTCAAGGAGGGCGACCTCTTGGTTCTGGACAGCGGCGGGCAGTATCTGGACGGCACTACAGATATTACCCGCACCATCGCGATCGGAACGCCCGGATCTGATGAACGTGCGGCGTTTACGCGTGTGCTGCAGGGCATGATCGCCATGTCCCGACTGCGCTGGCCAAAAGGGCTTTCGGGCCGCGATATCGAAGCCATTGGTCGCATGCCTCTGTGGATGGCGGGACAGGATTTCAATCACGGTCTCGGTCACGGTGTCGGCGCCTATCTCAGCGTCCATGAAGGGCCGCAGCGACTGAGCCGTGCTTCTGCCGTTCCCTTGCAGGCGGGCATGATCCTTTCGAACGAACCGGGGTATTACCGCGAAGGCGCCTTTGGCATCCGCATCGAAAACCTCATCGTTGCCGAGGCCGCGCCGCGCATTCCCGGAGGCGACGCGGACCGGGATATGCTCAGCTGGCGCACGTTGACCTTCGCTCCCATCGACCGGCGGCTGATTGACGCAGATCTGCTATCAGGGGAAGAACGCACCTGGCTGAACGCCTATCATGCCGACGTCGCCCAGAAAATCCGACCTCACGTCAGCCCGGCCGCGCAGGCCTGGCTTGATGACGCGACGGCTGCGATCTGATACCCCGATGTTACAAAACGCGGGCAAGACGACATTTGGACACTGACGAGATGGGACAGAACACATGAGCAATATTCGAATTCGCAAAGCAGAAGGCACCTGGGTGGTCCGCTCTGGCGGCGCCGTTCTTGGCGAGACAAGCCGCGCACTGGAGCTGAGCGAGGACGGATATGAGCCGGTGATCTATTTCCCACGCGAAGATATCGCGATGGCCTTTCTCGATCCAAGCAGCAAGACCAGCCATTGCCCGCACAAGGGGGATGCCAGCTATTTCTCGATCGTGAACAAGTCCTCAGTGACCGAGAATGCCGCCTGGAGCTATGAAAACCCGATCGAGGCTGTATCTGAAATCAAGGGATATCTGGCGTTCTACACCAGTGACTCCGTCAAGGTCGAGCAGCTCTGATATATCAGGATCAGCCCGAGCCAATGCGGCTTGGGCTGGCCCTGCTCGTCGGCAAGCAAGAAATGATGCCAGTCTTGATGAACCCTTCCGCGCGATGCCCGGAAAGGTCAAAAAGCCGCTGACAAACAGACTTACAGAAGAACGCTACGCGCTAGATGCCTCTTGGCCTGCTCCAACGCCTCACCTGAGCCAAAGACGTTTGCCTCTTTGGCGCATTCTATCGCGTAGTTGACCAAGGCTTGTAGGGCCGCCTGTTCTTTGTCCTGCTCGCTCAATTTGTTTTTTGCTTCGACCTCTTGCGGGTCGAATTCATAAGTACGCATAATTTTCCTTCCGCACCCAAGTAACGCCCGTTACTGTTAACCATAGTTCACAACAGCACTGGTCCAATCAAGCGAAAGAAAAAATTAATACATGCGTGACGCAGATGCATCGCAATTAAGTGGCCGTTTGTTGCGCGTTTTCATCACGGTCTACGACGAAATGTCGGTCAGCAAGGCCGCCGAGCGGTTGCATACCAGCCAATCGACCGTGAGCCACAACCTTGAAAAGCTGCGCAGCATCATTGGTGACAAGCTGTTCCTGCCCTCAGGGCGCGGGATCGTCCCAAGCGCACGGGCTGAACGTCTTGCCCCAAAGGTTCGCCGTCTGCTGGCACAAATGGATGCCCTCCTCGACACGGGCGAGTATGTGCCACAAAACGATCCTGAGCCCTTCGTCATCGCGACGAACGGTGGCGTGCTGGTCCCAGAGGTCACCAAGATTTGCCAGACGATCTGGCGTGAAGTGCCCTCAAAGAAGCTGGTGTTCCGGGAATTGGGAACGCGTGGGAACGCCGAAAGCATGCTGGGAAAAGGAGAGGCGGATTTTGCAATCACGCCGCGGCCCGCAAATTTTCCACTGACGCTGAAGCATACACATCTGTTCACCGAAGACTTCAAAGTCTTTTACGACCCTCAGGCCCGCGACCCGATCAAGGACATCTACGAGTACAGCGCCGCGCGCCATGCAACCTTGGACTTTGGTGGCTCGACCAAAAGCATTGTTCAAACATTTCTCGACGATCTGAACCTCAGTCGCAACGTCGCAGTGAAAGTCCCGAATGTCTGGCTTCTGGCAGAACTGATCCGCGGAACCGACATGATTGCGACCCTGCCAAGGATGTTGCAATTCTCGGCCTTCCGCCATCTCGATCATTGCACGCTCCCCCTCAGCATTCCTGCGGCGCGTTTCGATCTGATCTGGCATCAGCGCTATGACGACAGTGCGCGCCTGCGTTGGCTGCGTGATACTCTGACCCGGGTTTTCAAGACCTGAGACAGGCGCGGCAATCCACTGCCCGGCTAGCTATGTTCTTCTGCGGCGGTGGCAACCAAGGCGCGGTTATAAGCCTTGAGCGCATCCACATGATGCAGCGTGCCCAGCAGGACGAGATCCCCTCCCTTTGTCGCATCCACGACCGGCAAGTAAGGCACATCCGCACGATCGAACACCGGCAAGGCGGCCTCAAGCGATTGATCTGACCGCAGGACCAGCCCCTGCTCCATCATCAACGCACAGTCCTCTTCGGTGGCACCACGCGGATCGCCCAACGGCCGCATCAGGCTGCCAACGCTCAACAGTGCAAGAAGATAGGCCTGCGGGCCGGCCGCACAGTGGATGTTCCTACGCTCAAGCTGCGTCAGGAAGAAAGAGCGGTCCACCAGCCGTGAGGCCAGCGCTGTTGACAGGGAGACCGCCACCATTACGGCAAGACCGATCTGCCAGTCGCCGGTCAGCTCGAATACGATCAGCGTTGTGGAAATCGGCGCGCCAAGAACCGCCGCCGCCACTGCACCCATGCCCGCAAAGGCATACAGCGTATGCGTGCCGGACACATCCGGCAGGATCGAGGTTGCGATCAGCCCAAAAGCCAGCCCAGTCATCGCCCCAATCATCAAGGACGGAGAGAAGACCCCTCCTCCCATGCGCCCGCCCATGGTGACCGCAACCGCGACAGCCTTGACCAGTGTAAAGAGGATCGCCTGCGAAAGTACCAGACCGCCGGTCAGCGCCAGTACCGTGGTCTCATAGCCGACACCAATGATATGGGGAAACCAGATAGCAATCACACCCAGAAGGGCCCCGGAAACAGCCGGACGCAGCCAGCGCGGCAGCGACAGAGCGTTTTGCACCTCGGTTCCCAGGTTGTCGGCCCAAAAAATCGAGCGCATCAGGATCACCGCCACCAGGCCGCACACCAACCCCAAGATCAAAAAGGCGGGCAGCTCTACGTAAAACTGGAGCGCTCCGGGCGTGTTCAGGGTGAATTCGGTGACGTCACCGTACGCGAGCCGGTTGATCACAGTCCCGGCGACCGAAGCGATCACGATTGGCGCAAAAGCATGGACCGCGAAATGGCGCAGCACCACTTCCAGCGCGAACAAAGCCCCTGCGATGGGGGCGTTGAAACTGGCGGACACGGCAGCGGCAACCGCGCAGCCCAAGAGATCCCGTCCGGTGATACCATCTGCCTTGATCCGGTCGCTCACCCAGCTCGAGATGACCCCTGCCAGATGCACGACAGGCCCTTCGCGCCCCGAAGAGCCGCCGGTAGACAGCGTCAGGAATGAAGCCATGGCCGAGCCCAGCCCTTCGCGGATTTCCACCCGCCCGTTGCGCATCGCGGCGCCCTCGATCACATCGGCCACGGATCGCACCCGCCCATCCGGCGTGAAATGGTGCAGGATCAGCCCAACGATCAGCCCACCCACGGTGGGTATGATCAAAAGCACATACCAGGGCAGGCCTTGTGCAAAACTATGCAGGAAATCGACGTCATCCGCACCATAGACCCAGCCCTGCAGCGCCGTAATGCCCTTGCGAAAGGCGAGCGCTGCAAATCCGGCGGCCACCCCGATCAAAAGAGCAATCAGCCAGAACTGAAACTGACTGGGTCCGCGATGTAGCAGGATACGCCAGATGTCTCGCAGCCATGCCAACCCCTGCAGGGCCAGGGCTCTCAATCCTTGTCTGGGGTGCTCAATCATGGTGCGCCTAAATTCATCTGATTTATCCATTTAGGCAGAACAGGTTGCCAAACTGCAAACCCCTGACACCAAAAGCAGGCAAAAACCCTATCCGGTCAACAATGCTCCTGCCGCCGCACGCGCCTCTTTGGTGATCGTGTCGCCAGATACCATACGAGCGATTTCATCAACACGCTCAGCCTCGCTCAGGGGCACGACTTCAGATAGTGTCGAGCCCTCCATGACTCGTTTTTGTACCCGCCAGTGATGCGCGCCCTGGGCGGCCACCTGAGGAGAGTGCGTCACCACAAGCACCTGGCCGCCTTCAGCCAGGGATTTTAGTCTGCGCCCTACTGCATCGGCCGTTGCGCCGCCAACACCGCGATCAATCTCATCGAAAATCAGCGTCTTGTCCTGCTCATCCCCGCGCAGACAAACCTTCAACGCCAGCAGAAACCGGCTGAGCTCCCCGCCAGATGCAATCTTGTTCAATGGTCCTGCCGGTGCACCGGGATTGGTGGCCACCGTAAAGGCCACATCGTCCTGCCCGTCGGGACCTGCCTGACCTTTCGCGATCCGCGTTTCAAAGACAGCGCGCTCCATCTTGAGTGGCGCAAGTTCCGCCATCACCGCTGTGTCCAGTGCGGAGGCCTGCTTGCGGCGCAGGTCGCTCAATGCTTCAGCCGCTTTTGCATAGCGGTCCTCTGCCTCTCGCAAGGCGGTCTCCTGATCCGCCAGATCCTGATCCCCCGCATCCAGAGCCGCGAGTTTCGCGCGCAGAGCATCCGCGTGGACAGACAGGTCATCCGGCAAGACATCATGCTTGCGTGCCATGGCACGTATGGCAAAAAGCCTCTCTTCGCAGGCTTCCAGATCTGCGGGATTGAAATCGAGGCTTTCAAGAACACGCTCAACCCCGTCCTGGGCATCCGCCAATTCGATCATGGCACGGCTTAGCGCGGCCAGCGGCTCGTCAAGGCCTGCCTCATCGGCGCCTGTGACCCCTTCCAGCCAACGCTGCGCCTCTCCCAAGGCCGGATCCGCGCCTTCGCTCAAAAGGGCATGGGCGCGCGCGATGTCTCCGCGGATACGCTCTGCGCCTTGCATCTGGCGACGACGCGCGTCCAGTGCTTCATCCTCACCGGGTTCGGGCGCCAGTTTGTCCAGCTCCGCCACGGCGTGACGTAGGAATTCCTCTTCAGCCTTCACCGCATCGAGCGCCGCCCGGGTAGCCTCTACCGTTTTGCGGGCCCGTGCCATGTCGCTCCACGCGCTGCGCGTGGCCGCCAAGGCCTGCTCAGCACCTGCGAAAGCATCCAGAAGGCCGCGGTGACCCTTGGGATCCAGAAGCCCACGATCGTCGTGCTGGCCGTGCAGTTCCACCAGCGTTTCGGACAAGGCACGCAACACCTCGCCCGAGCAGCGCCGGTCGTTGACCCAGGCTGTCTTGCGCCCTTCGGACGTATTGACCCGCCTTAGGATCAACTCGCGCCCCGCCGGCAGGCCTGCCTCTTCCAGTACGCGATGGGCCGGGTGATCCTCTGCAAGGTCGAATTCTGCTACGACCTCCCCCTGTTTGGCCCCTTGCCGCACCAATTCAGCGCGCCCACGCCAGCCAAGAACAAAACCGAGCGAATCCAGCAGGATCGACTTGCCGGCACCCGTCTCACCCGTCAGCACATTCAGACCGGGCTGAAAGTACAGCTCCAGATGATCGATGATCAGGATATCGCGAATATCAAGCGCACGCAGCATTGCCTTGCCCCGTTGCCAGCGCCGTTAGAGCCACTGGCCTTTGATCGACTGCCGGTAGATCTGGCTCAGCCAGTTGTTACCCCGATCGCGCATCTTTAGTCCTTGCGCAGTCAAAAGCTTGTAGCTGTCCTCATACCATTCGGTCGACTGGTAGTTATGACCAAGGATTGCACCCGCTGTCTGGGCTTCATCAACAAGGCCAAGGGAGAGATAGGCTTCGACTAGGCGATGGAGCGCTTCGGGGGTGTGGCTTGTGGTCTGGAAGTCCTCAACCACCACGCGGAACCGGTTGATCGCCGAGGTGTAGTGTTTCTTGCGCAGGTAGTAGCGACCGATTTCCATTTCCTTGGCCGCCAAGTGATCAAAGGCCAGATCAAACTTCAGGATCGCCGCCGTTGCATATTCGCTGTCGGGATACACTTCGATCACAGTCCGCAGCGCCTGAAGAGCCTGGAACGTAAGCCCCTGATCCCGGCCGACCTCATCGATCTGGTCATAATAGCTCAGAGCCAGAAGGTACTGCGCATAGGCGGCATCTTCTTCGGTCGGATAAAAATCGATGAAACGCTGCGCAGCGGCGCGGCTGTTTTCATAATCCTTTGACCTGTGCAGCGAATAGGCCTGCATGATCAAGGCTTGCTTGGCCCATTCGGAATAGGGGTACAGTCGCTCGATTTCGGAGAAGTAGTAGGCTGCATCCTTTGAGCGATTTCGCTGCAATTCGAACTCGCCGCGTTCAAAGATCTGCTTGGGGGTGTAGCCATCCAGTGGCGTTGAGCTTTGCGCCGCTCCACCGTCGCCGCCGCAGCCCGACAAAGCAGCCATCACAAGAACCGCGCCGATCAATTTGGCTCCTGCCCTGATGCCGATCATATTTGCCTCACCTTACCGCCTGTGACTCGCGGGTGTCCGCCCCGGGTTCAGCCCGGTCTAGCACATTCATTAAGCATGCAAAACGCCAATAACCCACCTAGGGCTTCACTTGGCAGAGATTATCCACTTTGGTCAAGCGTCACTGGCAGCTTTGCCGGCGTCTTGCCTCGTTGAAACAGGGCAGCAGATGCCCGTAGCCCCTATCGCATACTTCTCAAAAGAAAAAGGGCGCCAAGGCGCCCCGTCTCGTCGGTCCACTAGAGTTTCAGGTGCGGGCTCAGGCCACCCGGCGGTTCGCGCCCGGAATTTCGCCCCAGACCAGCCCCTGCCCGGGAAGACGTGCCACCATCGAAGGATCACATTCAACCATGCGCACGGCGCCCGGCGTCGCAAAGAGAGCCCGGAGCAGCGTGTTTGTCAAAGCGTGGCCCGCACGCTCCCCGATGTAGCGCCCCATGATCGGAGCGCCTGCAAGCGCAAGGTCGCCAAGCGCATCAAGCATCTTGTGGCGCACCGGCTCATCGCCGTGACGCAACCCCTCGCCGCTTTCAATCCTGTCGCCATCAAAAACGATTGCATTTTCGCCGGGCACACCGCCCAGCGCCAGACCACTGGCCTGCATTGCTTCAACATCGACGCGGCGACAGAAGGTACGGCTGTCGCAAAGCTCACGGGCGAATGCGCCATTGCGCAGGTCCAGCACCTTGCTTTGACGGCCGATTGCCTTTTCGGCAAAATCGATGTGGAATTCGATCACCAGACGGTCGCTCGGCAGCAGGGTTGCCTTGGCCCCGTCCTTTTCGACACTGACTTCCTTCAGAACCTGAAGGGCCTGCACTGGCGCATTCAGGCGGCGCACCCCATCCTGCATGATGCCGCGTACGAAGGGAGCAGAAGATCCATCCAAAATCGGCACTTCCGGACCGTCAATTTCCACCAGCGCATTGTGAACACCGCAGCCGGCCAGAGCGGCCATGACGTGTTCGACTGTAGAAACGGACACGCCTGCCGCATTGACCAGGCGCGTGCACAATGCCGTGCGCTCCACGTAATCCCAGCGTGCCGGGATGATGCTATCCCCCAAAGCAATATCGGTCCGCCTGAAGCGAATGCCATGACCTGTCGGCGCGGGCTTCAGAACCATTCGCGCGGGCTGGCCGGAATGCAGGCCTGCGCCTTCAAATGTCACCGATGCTTTCAGGGTATTTTGCACCTTGGGCCTCATTCAACTGCGTCCAACCTGCTGGGGCTGGCTTGGACACGATAGGTAAGGAGTCTCGCGCAAGGGCTCAACTCAATCTTTGTAACGGATTGAAACATGCGTGCAACAAATAGGCAAAACACTGCTCAAGCCCGCCCAAAACATTGATTCCAAAAGAAAAGGGCCGCCTCTCGGCGACCCTAAACTTGCGGATTTCCGACCTGTCAGTTTGCCTGACGACGCAGGAAAGCCGGGATTTCGATGCGTTCCTGATCCGGATCGGCCTCCTGCGAAGGCTGCGGCGCAGCCTGCGGAGCGGCTGCTTGCTGCGGTGCTGGCGGCTGCTGACGCAAGGTCTGCGGCTTGCCTTCAGCGCCTTCGGCCGCGCTGCCGGTCATCCTGTGGATCAGCGAGTTAAGGCCAAAGCGGCGCTGCTCCTGCGGCTGCGCTGGTGCCTGCTGAGGCTGGGCGGCGACAGGGCGCTGTTGCTGTGGCGCCTGCTGCTGCGGCTGCGCTTTTTGAGCGGCGGCTTGCAGGCGCACAATAGCCTCGGGCGACGGGGTGCCAGGCGCGGGCGGCTTGGGCGCAACAAAGGCCTCGGCCGCGTGCTCTGCAGCCGCATCTGACTGTGGCTGGAACTCCGGCACCTGCGGCTGGTAGGCGGGTGGCGGCAGACCGTCGTCATCATACACCTCGGAGGTGGCCGCGGGCTGGCTCGTCTCGGCGGCGACCGGTGCGGCTTCCATACCCTCAAACAGGTTCGGCTCCGGCGCGCTTACACTCTCGGCTGCAACGGCGGCAGGCTGCTGCTCAACCGTTTCCTCCAGCTCCAGCGGTGCGGCGCGGGTTTCTTCCACGCTGACGGTTTTCTTGAGAGGTGCAGCCATCGGACGGCGCGGCACCGGCATGTCGGTGTTCACTTCAGAAGCGTCAATACCGGTCGCAACGACTGAAACGCGCATCTTGCCTTCCATCTCGGTGTCGAGCGTGGAGCCAACGATGATATTCGCATCCGGATCCACCTCTTCGCGGATGCGGTTGGCCGCTTCGTCCAGCTCGAACAGCGTCAGATCATGGGCACCTGTGATGTTGATCAGAACGCCGCGGGCACCGCGCAGGGAGATTTCATCCAAGAGTGGGTTCGCAATGGCTTTCTCGGCCGCCTGAATGGCGCGATCTTCGCCCTCAGCTTCGCCAGTGCCCATCATCGCCTTACCCATCTCGTCCATCACGGCGCGGACATCGGCAAAGTCGAGGTTGATGAGGCCCGGACGGACCATCAGATCGGTCACGCCCTTAACGCCCTGATAAAGGACATCGTCCGCCATCGAAAAGGCCTCGGTGAAGGTGGTCTTCTCATTGGCCAGACGGAACAGGTTCTGGTTGGGAATGATGATCAGCGTATCAACGACCTTTTGCAGCGCCTCGACACCATCCTCGGCCTGACGCATGCGTTTGCCGCCTTCAAACTGGAAGGGCTTGGTCACAACCCCAACAGTCAGAACGCCCAGCTCTCGTGCGGCCTGCGCAATGATTGGGGCTGCACCGGTCCCAGTGCCACCGCCCATACCGGCAGTTATAAAGCACATGTGCGCGCCGGCCAGGTGATCCACGATCTGTTCGATGCTTTCCTCAGCAGCGGCAGAGCCGACCTGCGGGCGGGCACCAGCGCCCAGACCTTCGGTCACTTTGATCCCGAGCTGAATCCGGCTTTTCGCAGCGCTTTGCTGCAGGGCCTGCGCGTCCGTGTTGGCGACGACGAAATCGACCCCCTCAAGCGCCTTGGCGATCATATTATTGACCGCATTACCACCAGCACCCCCAACACCAAAGACGGTGATCTTGGGCTTCAACTCTTCCTGTCCGGGCAACGAGAGGTTCAATGTCATGCTCTTTCCGCCTGTGTTTGCAGCCCTCCCGCAAGGGCCTTTTCCTGACTTTTCTGCGAAAACTGTACCGCAGCCACGGACTCACGTCATCCCAAAAAGCGAAATACGTCACAAAATATGGGACCCAACCCATATTTTTTCGCGGTATTTCGCCGACCAAGGCAGATATAGCGGGAACAAAGCAACCGCTACACAAAAACCAGCTCATTCCGGCGCCTTCGGGCCACCGGATCAGATCCTAAAGTATCGCGGTTTGGCCACTGCCCGGCCATATGACTCGTCGCTTTTCGCGTCCGTTAACAGGAATCTAACGTCTCTGCACCGCTCTGTCACGGGGGATAGGGAGCAGGTTTGCGGTTTTTTTGCCTCGACAGCCCCCCGCCGGATCGCAACCCAATCCTGCGTTCACCAGTTGTCCTTGACCCACTTCAAAACCCGGCGCAGAGAATGGGCCGGATAGCGATCCACGGGTATCTCGAAATCCCACCATTCGTCCTGCGGGTGCGCCGCAAAAAGGCTGAGTCCAACAGCCGAGGCGAACCCCGGTCCGGTTGCCGACTGCGGCAAGCCGTGAACCCGCAAGGGACGGCCAAGGCGCACCTGCTGTCCCAGAATGCGGCTTGCCAGGGAGTCCAGCCCCATAATCTGGCTCGACCCGCCGGTCAGAACGATCTGCTGGCTCGGCAGGCACTCAAAACCAGCCGCATCCAGACGAACGCGCACCTCTTCGAGGATCTCCTCGACACGCGGGCGCATGATGCCAATCAGCTCAGCGCGGCTGACGGTACGGCGATCGTGTTCCCAGTCGCCGGTATCGCCGCCGATATCGATCATGTCGCGATCATCCGCGCCGGTGGCGTGGACCCCGCCGCAGAAGGTCTTGATCCTCTCAGCATTGGCCATTGGTACGCCTAGACCCATGGAAATATCACTGGTGATGTGATCTCCGCCCATACGCACCGCATCGGCATAGATCATGTGCTTTTTCATGAAGATCGAAATTGAGGTCGAACCGCCCCCCATATCGATGCAGGCAGCGCCAAGCTCCTGCTCGTCCTCGACCAGGGCAGCATACCCCGAGGCATAGGCCGACGAAGCAATCCCCGCCAGCTCCAGATCGCAGCGCTGGATGCAGCGCATCAGGTTCTGAACGGTCGATGAATCCACTGTCAGCATGTGCATGTCCACTGAAAGGGTCTGCCCCATCTGCCCGCGCGGGTCAGACAGGCCCGAGCGGTTATCAAGCGCAAAGTTCACCGGCTGCGCATGGATCACCTCACGACCGGCGCCGTAATCCGGAACCTCGCAGGCGGCCAGAACGCGGGCGATCTCATTCTCCGAGACCTCATGTCCCTGCAGCTCCACCTTGGCATCGAGACCATAAGAGCGCGGGTTCGCGCCGGAAAAACAGGCGATCACGTGATCTACACGCACACCCGCCATTTTCTGGGCGCCCTGCACTGCGGTGCGAATTGCGCGCTCGGTTTCCTGCATGGCAGAGATTTCGCCGAACTGGACGCCACGGGACCGGGTTGTCGCCGCTCCGATGACCCGGAACCCCGACTGGCCCGCAAGCGAGCCGATCGATCCATCCTCGCTGAGCCCTCCTGCGCCGTCAAAGCGCAAAACGAGACAAGCGATTTTGGAACTGCCCACGTCCAGGATCGCGACCACTCCACGCTGCAATGCCTGACGCCGCATCTGGCGCATGGCGCGCTGTGATTGATAAAGATCTGTCATCCTACAGCCCCCCGCCGTTCATTTCCCTGATCCGCCACCAGTCTTCTACCGCTGCCTGTGTCATACGCACCGTCGGACGTTCTGCAATGCGCATATCCACCACGGCCACATCCCGTTCAAGCAGATCCTTGACTTCGCTGACCACGATCACCCGCTCCAACGCCTGTGCCGGGTTCGCCTCGGGCAGCATGATACGTTGTCCTCGGTCGAGCACCACATCCCAGCGGCGATCGCCCACGCGCACCAGCCCCCGCAAGCGCGCGCCAAGCGGTTTGGCTGCCGCAACAAGGCGCAGCGCCTCGGGCGCATTCTGGTCGGCGCCCTTTCCGGCAATCAATGGCAGATCCGGATGCAGGCTGCGCCGCCCGAGTTCGGCCACGTGGGCGCCGGTTTCGTCAAGCAACGCCAGCCCATCACGACTGCGCCAGATAAGCGCTGGCTGACGTTCCTCCACGTCGATCTGAAGAATACCGCCCGGACGGATGCGGACGCTGGCGGTTTTGACAGGATCCAGGCCTTCAATCAGGTCACGGATCTGCTCAAGGTCAAGATCGAATGAGCTCACCGGGAAATCGAGCGGCACCACCTCACGAATATCGGCAGCAACGCTTGTCCCCGCGCCATCGATTGCCATGACGTTGACGCGGAACTCCGGGCGTTCCTCAATCGACGCACGGATGGAATGCACGGTGCCCCAGACCATGTCGCGGCGCCCTTCATCGGCCATAAAGCCCGCTGCGGCCACGCCGATCAGGCACAAGGGCAAACCGAAGCGCAAGCCAAAGCGAATGCCGGGGGTCAGCATCCAGCGTTGAAGGCGATACTTCAGTCGGGAGGGCGCCGGATCCGCCGCCGTGCCCTGCCCTTTGATCTTGCGACGGATCAGCGATCGCATGAGGCATCCTCCACCATCCAGGCACACATCTGGCCAAAGGTCATACCAACAACAGACGCATGTTCCGGGGTAAGAGACGTCGGTGTCATGCCGGGCTGCGTGTTGGTTTCAAGCAGCACAAGACCCGCCGCCCCTTTGCTGTCGTCCCAGCGGAAATCGGTCCGGCTGACGCCCCGGCAGCCCAGCACCTGATGGGCGCGCAGCGCATAGTCGAGACACAGGTCAAAGATATCAGCCGGGATCTTGGCCGGCATTTCATGACGCGAGCCGCCAGGTGCGTATTTGGCCTCGTAATCATACCAGCCATCAGTCAGAATTTCAGTAACGCTCAGCGCCTTGTCGCCCATGACAGAGACCGTCAGCTCGCGCCCCGGCACATAGGCCTCGACCATGACCTGATCCGGCATCTGATCGGAAAGCTGCGGCGGGCGATTGGCGGCCTCATGCACCAGGTAGATGCCGACACTGGACCCTTCATTATGAGGTTTGACCACATAGGGCGGCGCCATCACGTGACGCTCCTGAACCTCGGTGCGGGCAAACAACCCACTGTCAGCAACAGGCAGCCCGATCGAGCGGAACATCGCCTTGCTGCGCTCCTTGTCCATTGCGATGGCCGAAGCAAGAACGCCGGAATGGGTGTAGGGCAGGCGCATCCATTCCAAAATGCCTTGAACGCAGCCATCTTCACCCCACCGCCCATGCAGCGCATTGAAGACAACATCAGGTTTTATCGCCTCAAGCCGGGCGCACAGATCGCACCCCGCATCCACCTCGACAACCTCAAAGCCTTCCCCCCTCAGCGCGGCGGCACATTCACGCCCGGAAGACAGGGACACCTCGCGCTCGGCCGAGGGGCCACCCATCAGTACCGCCACTTTCGGGAGTGTCCTGCTCGACAAACTCACCACAAGCGCCTCAATCCTATCGGGCTGTTCGCCCTTGTTTCTTGGGGCCATTGCGTGGCCCACGTCTTATTCTTGTCGGATCGCCCCCGCGACCCGCGGCGGAAACCCTGTTGTGTCATCTGAAGGCAATTGCGCCATTCGACATGCGACAAATCACATACCGTAGGTCATCATACTGCCCAAAGAGTTACCGGGACCTTAACGTCCTCTTTACCATCCTTAATGGATGTCTCTTTCTAGCCCGAGTTTTGCACCGCGATCCAGCCAAATCAACGCTGATCTGTATAACTCGTGTCAATTGCGCATCGGTGCATCACCGAGGTCAGTCTTGCGCCGCTTCCGGCAGCGGATCGCCCACGCGCATGATCTCCCACTGGAGTGTGATGCCCGAGGCCTTTCGGACGGTTTCGCGCACTTTTTCGCCCAATCCTTCAAGGTCGGCAGCCGTAGCATCGCCGGTATTGATCAGGAAGTTCGGATGCTTTTCGCTCATCTGCGCCCCGCCAAGCCGCGCGCCGCGCAGGCCCGCATCATCGATGACTTTCCAGGCCTTCAGATCATGCACATCCCCCGCCTGCCCGGTCGAGGAGTATCCCGCAGGGTTCCGAAAGGTGGAGCCTGCCGAGCGATCCTTCACTGGCTGGGTCTCGTCCCGTTTCCTCAGCTGCTCTTCCATACGGGCATGAAGCGCCTCGGGCGCGCCTTCCGGTGCCTTGAAAGTGGCCGAGACCAGAACGGCCCCTTCAGGAAACTTTGTCTGGCGATAAGCGAACTGCAGACCCTCGGCTTTCAACTCCTGCACCTCGCCCTCCCGTGTGACAACGGCGGCCGACTGGAACACATCCGCCGTGTATGAACCATAACAGCCGGCATTCATCCGCACGGCCCCGCCGATGGAGCCGGGAATGGTGCGCAGGAAGGTCAGGTCCAGCCCCGCATCAGCCGCCTTGCGCGCCACATGGGCATCCAGCGCCGCCGCCCCTGCTGTAACCGTATCGCCCTCGATCTCGATCTGGTTGAAGCCGCGACCAAGGCGGACCACCACAGCCCGGATGCCACCGTCGCGCACGATGAGGTTCGAGCCGACCCCCATGGGAAAAACCTCCACCTCAGCAGGCAGAGCGCGCAAAAAGGCCTGAAGATCCGCAAGGTCAGCGGGCTGGAACAGCACATCGGCAGGTCCGCCCACACGCAGCCATGTCAGCTCCGACAGGCTGCGCCCCTCGGTCAGGCGTCCGCGCACTTCGGGGAGTTCGAAATTGGTCAGTGTCATAGTGTTTTCATCCAGCGTACGAGTGAACTGCCGACGAACCCGATGCAGAACGCTCCCAACATGGTCACGAAACTGATCCCCATGTAGACCAGAGCGAAGGCAAGCCCGATCCCCGATCCATCGTCGCCGTTTCCGTCTGCGAAACCCGGCACAATTCTCAGCTGATAGTCATAGTACGTCACTGCTCCGATGAACAGCCAGACCGCAGCGAAGACAATCAAGAAGAGTCTAACCTTCCCCAGCAAGCCTGCAATCAGACTCAATGCAGCAAACAACCCAACGACTAATGAAGCCACTTCGTTCAGCGCCTCGATAGGAATGGGGCGCGTTTTCGCAGCCAACGCCCGAAATAGATCACGGGCCAACGCAACACGCTCATGCCCGCAATCAGCACCCCCAGTCCCCACCAGGGGCCATTCTCATAGGTCACATAGCCAAGGATCGGAATGCCCACCGCGATCAGCGCATAGGCGCGGCGCCAGTGGTTGTCGCGGCTCGGCAACACTGCCAATAGGTTTGCAGCCAGCGCCCAAATGGCGGCGAGGGTCAGGGACAGGGTCACAACATGCCTCCCAGTGCTGTGATCAGGGCCATGGCCGACAGGATAAGGCCCACCACCGGCACAGCCATTGGCACCTCAAAGGGCGCAGCGGGCGCGCGGCGCTTCTGCAGGATCAGAGCGAGGTTCACCAGAACAAAGACCGACAGCAGGACCGAGGACGTGACCTCGGCCAGACGCCCGACCGAAAAGAACAGCCCGGTCAGGATCACCAGCGCGCCCAGCACCAGCGTGGCCAGAACCGGCGTTCCGAACCTTGGATGCGCATGACGGAAAAGGCCAAGCGCAGGCGTGCGCTTGCCAAGACCAAACAGCACGCGCGAAGCCATGACGATCTGCGCCAGCACCCCGTTGAGCGCCGCAAACACCGCGATATAGGACAGAAAATCAGCGTTTGAGCCACGCGCCACATGCCAGACCAGCGCCAGGGGGCTGGTGGACTGAGACAGCTCCGCAACCGGAACCGTGCGCACCGCCGCCCAGCAGACCAGCGCATAGATGATCGAGGTGATCACCAGCGACAGAAGGATCGCCCGTGGCATTGTGCGGGTCGGCTCGGACACCTCCTCGGCCATGTTGACGATGTCCTCAAAGCCAATGAAGGCGAAGAAGGCCAGCACTGCGCCAAGGCCGACGCCGGACCAGACCGAGATATCCGGCAGTGCCATCGGCGCTGCCCAGTCTGCAGAAGGCTCTGCCGTGCCGCCCGCCCAGATCACCAGCGCAAGGCCGACAATCTCGATCGCCGTGAACAGGGCGGCCAGCGACAGGCTTTCGAGGACGCCGATCACCGCCACGGCAACAAGCGCGAGCCCCATCGCGATGATGGCCAATGAGCCATCCACGCCAGTGGCCGCCGTCAGATAGCCTGCCCCGCCACGCAGGACGGCTCCGGCCGAGACCGTCCCGGCAACGACAACCGCAAGCCCGACCAAGAGCGCCATGCCTTGGGAGGAAAACCCCTGCCCCACAAAGGCGGCCTCGCCTGCGGCTTCGGGCAGGCGGGTGGAGAAATCGGCATAGCTGAGCGCGGTGGGCGCTGCGATGAGACCGGCCAGAATGAAGGCAAGCGGCGCCCAGATCCCCGCATCGGCGACAACGGCCCCCACCAGAACATAGATCCCCGCCCCCACCATGACGCCAACGCCGTAGGCGGTCAGAAGACCCAATCCAATACGGCGTTTCAGCGGCTCTGCCATGGGACTATCCTTTGCGGGTCTCTACTGGCTTTGCTTCAGACGCTCTGGCAGACCGTTGGCCCAGGCGCTGATGGTGCCGGCGCCAAGGCAGACAACCATATCACCGGGGCGGGCCTGTTCGCGCACAAGGCGCTCCAGATCGTCTTCGCTCAAGATGGCGCGGGCATGTCGGTGACCGTGACGGATGAGGCCAGCCACCAGATCATCACGGCTGGCGCCTTCGATGGGATCCTCGCCAGCGGCAAAGACCTCGGCAATGGCGACCACGTCGGCATCGTTGAAACAGGCGCAAAAATCGTCAAACAGGGACGACAAGCGCGAATAACGGTGTGGCTGGTGCACCGCTATGACACGGGCGTCGCTATCCGCCCCGATGGCTTGACGTGCGGCCTTCAGCACGGCGGCGATCTCGACCGGGTGGTGCCCGTAGTCGTCAATGATGGTGACGCCGTCCACCTCGCCCACCTTGGTGAAGCGGCGATTGACCCCGCCAAAGGCTGCAAGGGCAGCACGGATCTCATCACCCTTCATGCCCAGATGGCGGGCAACAGCCACCGCAGACAGGGCGTTCGAGACATTGTGATCGCCGGGCATCGGCAGGGTGCAGCCCTCGATCTTCTTGCCCTCTGCCTGAAGCAGAATGTCGAAATGGGCCACGCCCGCCTTGTAGGTCAGGTTCACGGCCCGCACATCGGCCTGCGCGTTGAATCCATATGTGACGACGCGGCGGTCGGTGATGCGCCCGACCAGGGACTGAACCTCGGGGTGGTCGGTGCAGCAGACCGCAACACCGTAAAAGGGGATGTTGGAGACAAAGTTATAGAACCCGTCGCGTAAAGTATCGAAGTCACCCCAATGCTCCATGTGCTCGGGGTCGATATTGGTCACGACGGCGATGGTCGCGGGCAGACGGTTGAAGGTGCCGTCGCTCTCATCCGCTTCGACCACCATCCATTCACCCTGCCCCATGCGCGCATTAGAACCATAGGCGTGAATGATGCCGCCGTTGACCACGGTCGGATCAAAGTTCCCGGCCACCATCAGTTCGGCCATCATCGTGGTGGTCGTCGTCTTGCCGTGGGTGCCGGCAATGGCGATGTTGGACTTGAGGCGCATCAGCTCTGCCAGCATCTCGGCCCGGCGCACGATGGGCAGGCCACGGCGGCGCGCCTCATCGAGTTCCGGATTGCCCGGCTTGATCGCGGAAGAAATCACCACGACCTCGGCATCCTCAAGGTTTTCGGCGCGCTGTCCTTCGAAGACAAGCGCCCCCAAACCTTCGAGCCGTTGGGTGATCTTGGAGGATTTTAGGTCCGAACCCTGCACCACATAGCCAAGGTTCAAAAGCACCTCGGCAATGCCCGACATACCTATGCCGCCGATGCCGACGAAATGGATCGGGCCGACGTCTCCGGGCAGTTTGGTGGCTGGTGTCATGTCTCTATTTTCCTTCTTCGGCCAGCTGCTCGACCAGGGCCACCAAGCGTGTGGTGGCATCGGGAACGCCAGTGCTGAGTGCTGCATTTGCCATCTGAGTGGCCGCCTTCGGGTTGCTCAGAACGGCCGTGATCTGCTCTGACAGGGCCGAAACGTCAAGGGCACTTTCCGGGATCAGGATCGCTCCGCCCGCATCGACCAGTCCGCGCGCATTGGCGGTTTGATGATCGCCTGCCGCCGCTGCAAAGGGCACCAGTAACGACGGGCGCCCTATGACCGAAATATCGGCAACCGACGAAGCCCCCGAACGCGAGATCACCAGCTGTGCCTCGCTCATCCTAGCGGGCACGTCGTGAAAGAAGGGCTGAACGTCCGCATGTATGCCGTGCTCGGCGTAGAATGTTGCAACCCGTTCGCCGTCCTCGTCGCGCGCCTGATGCGACACACGCAGGTGCCGGCGGATTTGTTCGGGCAATGCCGCAATGGCGCCCGGCACCACATCGGAGAGGATGCGCGCGCCCTGGCTACCCCCCATCACCAGCAAAGACATCGGATAATCGCCGGGGGGTATATAGGCGGCCCCTGCGCGTTCCAGAACGGCGCCGCGCACCGGGTTGCCCACATGAAGGCCATTGGCCCCGTCCGGCAATTCGGTTGGCCAAACGCCGCAGGCCACATGGGCAACGCGCTTTGCAAAGAGTTGATTGACCCGCCCCAGAACTCCGTTCTGTTCATGGATCATGCGCGGCAGGCCCAGAAGCGTCGCCGCGGCCAGCGCCGGAATGGATGGATACCCGCCAAAGCCCACCACCACATCGGGCCGATCCTTGCGCATTTGCAGGGCCATGCTTGCGATGCCCCCGGCGATCTTTGGCCCGACCAGAGCTTTGGCCATCATGCCTCCGCGTGCAAAAGTCGCGGAAGACACTTGTTTGATCTGGACCGCCTCGGGAAAGGCTCCGGTATAACGGGCGCCGCGCGCATCTGTTGACAGCTTAACCCGCCAGCCCAGTTCCAGCATCGCCTCGGCCAGTGCCTGGGCAGGGAACATATGTCCTCCGGTGCCACCCGCAGCCATCAAGAGCAGTCTGTCCGTCATGTCACTTCGCCGCTTTGTTCCAGTCGCCTCAGCCGCGCCCGCGACCACGCAGGTAGTCCGCGATTTCGCCCTGCGGCCGCGACCGGGTAAAGGCCAATAGCATACCCATGGCAATGCCCGTGGCAATCAGGGAAGAACCACCATAGCTCACAAACGGCAAGGTCATGCCTTTGGCCGGCAGCAGGCGCACGGCCACGCCCATGTTGATCATTGCCTGCACGCCGAACATGCACACAAGACCGGTTCCGGCAAGGCGCACGAAAGTGTCACGCTCGCGCATCAGCCGGAACAGCGAACGCACCACAACGGTGGCGTAAAGCCCGATCAACACGACGACCATCACCAGACCGTACTCTTCAGCCGCTACCGCGACGATGAAATCGGTGTGTGCATCAGGCAGCGACCATTTTACCTGCCCCTCCCCCACACCGACGCCAAAAAGACCACCTTCGCGGATCGCGTTGGTGGCATACCCAAGCTGCGTGGTGGGGTCCACGTCGGGGCTCAGAAAGCCATCAATGCGGCGCGCGAAGTGCTCGGAGTTGGAATAGGCAACCACACCGCCCATCACCACGACGGCTGCCATGCCAACCAAAAGAACCATCGGCGCGCCCGCAACAAAATACATCACGCCCCAACCAAAGAGCGTCAGCGATGCCTGGCCGAAATCCGGCTGCATTACCAGCATCAGAACGACGCTCACACACAGGCCAAAGGAAATCAGGGTTCCCGGGGGACCGTTGATCTGCTGGCTCGCAGCGATCATCCAGGCGGCGACAACGATGAAGCCAGGCTTCAGAAACTCTGAAGGCTGCAGCGAGGCAAAACCAAGCGAATACCAGCGCACTGCGCCCTTACCGAAATCGGTGCCAAAGATCGGCAACAGCGCCAATGCAACAAAGGCAAAAGCAAAACCGATGATCGCAAGGCGCCGCACAAGCGTCGGTGACATCATCGAAGTCAGAACCATGGCGATCAGGGCGACCCCGCCGAACACCGCCTGCCGTTGCACGTAGTGGAAGTTGCCAAAGCCATTGCGCTCGGCCAGCGGTACAGAGGCGGCAAGCCCCAGCAGCAGCCCAAGCACAAAAAGCATCAGGACCGAGGACATGGTCCACTTGTCCAACGTCCGCCACCATTTGGGAAGGATGGGTTCACCCGACTGTACGGGGACCGCACCATAGACCATTTCAGTCATGGAAACACCGCTACTGTTTGCCTCAAGATACGCCCCTTTCCGGGGTCTATCTGAGAACAGTAACCCGAAAACGCCTCCCAGGCCAGCGCCATGATTCGCATCCGGCAGGATTTTGCGGGCCTGCAGGGTCAATGGCCAACCCTTGCGCCCTTCGCCGTTCCGTGGTCGATGCCTCTCATGCAGTTCAACACCGTGATTCTCGGCGCCGGCGCGGCCGGTATGATGTGCGCAGCCCACGCGGGCGGCGATACCCTTTTGGTGGACCATGCCAAGGCACCGGGGGAAAAGATCCGCATCTCTGGTGGCGGGCGCTGCAACTTCACCAATCTGTACGCCGAGCCAGCGAACTACCTGTCCGGCAACCCCCATTTCTGCAAATCGGCGATGGCCCGCTACACCCAATGGGATTTTATTTCGCTGGTGGATCGCCACGGCATCGCCTGGCATGAAAAGACCCTTGGCCAGTTGTTCTGCGATGGCTCGGCCAAGCAGATCGTCGCCATGCTGGTGGAAGAACTGAAGGCCGCCGGTGCCGATCTTTGGTTGCATAGTGAAATAGAGAGCGTGAGCCATGCAGGTGACACCTTCACCCTGTCGCTGCGCAAAGACGGTAAGCCCCAGACCGTCACCTGCCGCAATCTGGTCCTCGCAACGGGCGGTAAGTCGATCCCCAAGATGGGCGCTACGGGTCTTGCCTATGACCTTGCCCGCCAATTTGGACTACCTGTCACCGAGACCCGGCCTGCGCTTGTGCCCTTCACCTTTCCCGAGGGGCGCTTTTCATCGCTTGCGGGGGTGTCGCTGCCCGCGCGCCTTTCAAATGCGCGCACCAGCTTTGACGAGGCGCTCCTGTTCACGCATCGTGGTCTTTCAGGACCCGCAGTGTTGCAGCTCTCCTCCTACTGGCGTGAAGGAGAGGAGATCGCGGCAAACCTTGCACCGCAGATTGATCTCTTTTCACTGCTGCGCGCTCAGCGGCATATGGCAGGAAAACGCGCGATCGCAACCGAACTCTCCCGCCATCTGCCCGCGCGACTGGTGGACCACCTGAAAGAAACTCTGGCGCCCACCTACGACCTTTCGGCACGACTTGCCGATCAATCAGACACGGCACTGCAGGCGCTCTGCAATCAACTGACGGACTGGCACCTGACGCCAGGCGGCACCGAAGGCTATCGCACAGCCGAGGTCACTTTGGGCGGCATCGACACCGATGCGCTCTCCTCCAAAACCATGGAGGCCAAATCCCGCCCCTGCCTTTACGCCATTGGCGAAGCCGTGGATGTCACCGGCTGGCTGGGTGGATACAACTTCCAGTGGGCCTGGGCCTCGGGCCATGCGGCAGGCACTGCCATCGCGACCAAACGCTGAGCCGTACCGCTCCCCGGAATTTCCGCTTCGGAGCCACCCTCGCCTGCAGCCCGACCGCCGAACCCGGCAGAGCTGCGCCAGCCAAATTGCCGAGGGGCCCCGCCCGCGGCGGGGAGACGGCCATTTTGCTTGCGCCGCGAGGGCAGGTTTGGCAGGGCAAAGTCAGGCGAGGATGGCTTCGGATCGGATTTCCGCTTAGGTGAACCCGACCCCCATTGCCCTAGCCGAGTTTCTTTCGGACCTCGGCGATGAAATCCTCGCCGCGCTGCTCGAAATTGTCGTATTGGTCGAAACTGGCCGCGGCAGGGGCCAGAAGGACAGTGTCGCCCTGCTCGGCCTCTTCCATCGCCCGCGCAACCGCTTCCGCCATCGTTGTACAGACCTCGGCTTCGACCTCCAGCCGCATCGCAAAAGCGGCAGCCTCCCGGCCAATCACATAGGCCTTGCGCACGGCGCCCGCCTGTCCTTTCAACGCATCAAGACCGCCGTCTTTTTCAAGCCCGCCGCAAATCCAGCGGATGTTCTTGAAGGCCCCAAGCGCCTTCAGAGCGCTGTCGACATTTGTCGCCTTGCTATCATTGACGTAGCGCACCCCGCCCGCCTCGGCGATGGTCTGACTGCGGTGCGGCAGACCCGGATAACTCGCCAGCCCCGCCTCGATCACGCGCGGGGCCAGACCCAACGCACGCGCCGCCGCATAGGCCGCGCAGGCGTTCTGGTGGTTATGCGCGCCCGGCAGGCCCTGCATGGGGCGCAGATCGATCGAGGCCACCTGTCGCCCCTTGCGGTACTCGCTGAGGAACCCCTTTCGGGCAAAGACCTGCCAACCCGGCCCGGTGAGTTTTTGCGCCGCCGAGATGCGGATCACCCGGTCATCGCTTGCAGCCTCCGATAGCTGCCCCGCCAGAAACAGCCCCTCTTCCTCATCGATGCCGACTATGGCACGATCCGGCCCGCCTTCAGAGAACAGCCGCCGCTTGGCTGCAAAATAGCCGCCCATACCGCCGTGCCTGTCCAGATGGTCGGGGCTGAGGTTGGTAAAGACCGCAATATCCGGTGTCAGGGCACGCGCAAGTTCGGTCTGGTAGCTCGACAGTTCCAGAACGACGACGCCGCCATTGCCGGGTGGGTCGATATCCAGCACCCCGCGCCCGATATTGCCCGCCATCTGGCTGTCGCGCCCCGCTTCCTCGAGGATATGATGCAACAGGGCCACCGTGGTGGACTTCCCGTTCGATCCGGTGATTGCCACCACTTTGGGAGGCTGATCGAACTCGTCCCACTCTCCCGTTGCAACGGATCGGAAGAACAGCCCTATATCGTTGTCCACCGGCACCCCCGCCAGAAGGGCCGCCCGCACCACCGGATTGGGTTTGGGATAAAGATGGGGAATGCCGGGCGAGACGATCAGCGTCGCAACCTCATCAAAAGCGCCGACGCGGCCCAGATCGGCGCAGGAAAACCCCTCCGCCTCGGCCCGCTCCCGAGCGCCCGGATTGTCATCCCAGCACACCGGGACTGCGCCGCCCTCTTTCAGAGCCCGTGCCGCAGCAAGCCCCGACCGTCCAAGCCCCAGAACGGCAACCTTCGTCCCTTCAAACCCGCGTACAGGGATCATGCCCAGCCTCATTCTTGGATCAAATTTCGGCGCAGAGTGCACCGGCGAAAACGGCTTTGCAAGACGTCATGGAAGGCGCCGACACGCGCCACATGGCGCGTGCCACGCCCACCCCCTGGCAGACGGGCCTTGCCCGGCGAAGGGGGTGGGAGCGCAGGCCGCTGCAACGAAAAAGGAGGCCGCGGCCCCCTTCCCCGAACACCTGAATTGTCACGCAAACCTAGCGCACTTTCAGCGTCGCAAGACCGATCATCGCGAGGATCAGAGATATGATCCAGAACCGGATCACGATGGTCGGCTCTGCCCAGCCCTTCTTCTCGTAATGGTGATGGATCGGCGCCATCAGGAAGACACGCTTTCCGGTGCGCTTGAAGTAGAGCACCTGGATGATCACGCTCAGCGCCTCAACGACAAATAGCCCGCCCACGATGGCCAGAACCAGCTCGTGCTTGGTGGCAACCGCAATGGCGCCCAACGCCCCGCCGAGGGCCAGCGAACCGGTATCGCCCATAAACACAGCAGCGGGCGGCGCATTGTACCACAGGAACCCGAGACCTGCGCCAAATAGGGCTGCAGCAAAGATCAGGATCTCGCCCGTTCCAGGCACATAGTGCACGTCCAGGTATTCCGTGAAATCGACCCGGCCCACAGCATAGGCAATCACGCCCAGCGTACCGCCGGCGATCATCACAGGCATGATGGCAAGGCCATCCAGCCCGTCGGTCAGGTTCACAGCATTGGCCGCTCCCACGATCACGCAGATCGAGAACGGCACGTAGAACAGGCCGAGATTGATCAGGGTGTCCTTGAACACCGGCAGCGCCAGCTGGTTCTGCAGCGCCACCGGGTGATAGGCCGCCGCCCACAGGGCCGCAATAATGGCAATCAGAATGCCAAGCCCCAGCCGCACCTTTCCCGGCACACCGGCGGTGTTCTGCTTCGAGACCTTGGCATAGTCATCGGCAAAGCCAATGAGTGCAAAAGACAGTGTCACAAACAGGACCAGCCATACAAAAGCGTTGTCCCAGCGCGCCCACAAAAGGGTCGAGGTGATCAGTGCCCCCACGATCAGCAAGCCGCCCATGGTCGGCGTGCCGGCCTTCGACAGATGCGCCTCGGGGCCGTCATCGCGGATCGGCTGCCCCTTGCCCTGCCGCTTGCGCAGCACATTGATCAGGGGCCGCCCAAACAGAAAGCCGAAGACCAGCGCCGTCATAAAGGCGCCGCCCGCGCGGAAGGTGATATAGCGGAAGAGGTTGTAGAAATCACCGCCATCCGACAGCGCCGTCAGCCAATAGAGCATGTCAGCCGGTCCTCACTTGGTTACATCGGTATCAGAGTTCTGGCTGCCATGACCCAATTCGCGGATGCCGTCAACGATGGATGCCAGTTTCATGCTGAGCGAGCCCTTGACCAGCACGATATCACCCGCCCGGATCTGCCCTGCCAGATCTGCCAGACCATTTCCGCTGACCTCTTGCCAGCTGCCGCGTTTGCTCTCGGGTAGCGCATCGAAAAGATGACGCATCAAGGGTCCAATGCAATGGAGCTGGTCGACGCTATCCAGCGCCGGGTGCTCCGCCAGAGCGCGGTGCAACTCTGCCTCCTGCGGGCCAAGTTCTTTCATGTCGCCCAAATAAGCGATGCGGCGCCCACCAGCGCCGACCGGTGTCGCCGCCAGCACATCGAGCGCCGCTTTCACCGAGGTCGGGTTGGCGTTGTAGCTGTCATCCAGAAGTAGAACCTGCCCTTCTGGGAGCGCCACCTCTTCACGTGCGCCGCGCCCTGTGACCGGCGACCACAGCGCAAGACTGGAAATCGCCATTTCCAGATCCGCGCCAAGCTCTTTTGCGCAAAGGATAGCACCCAGCGCATTCATCGCGAAATGCGCCCCCAGCGACTGAATGTGCAACTCTGCTGGATCGCCAAGGAGGTTCGCCGTCGCTACGGTCTCTTCACCGCTGAGGCGGACGTCCAACAGGCGCGCATCCGCGCCATCTCGGCCAAACCAGCGCGTCTTTGCGCCTAAACTCTCGGCAGTCTCTTTCAGGATCGGCGCTTCGGCGATATCCGCGTTGAGGACCGCCACGCCGCCCGGCTCGAGCCCTTCCAGGATCGAGGCCTTCTCGCGAGCGATCCCGGCGACATCCTCAAACGCCTCCAGATGCACCGCGGCAACGGTGGTCACCATCGCCACATGCGGGCGGGCCTGACGGGCAAGCGGCGCGATTTCTCCGGGGTGGTTCATGCCGATCTCGATCACGGCAAACTCCGTCTCCCGCGGCATCCGTGCAAGGGTCAGCGGCACGCCCCAGTGGTTGTTGTAACTGGCTACGGCGGCATGGGTGCGGCCCTGATCGGACAGAATGCGCGCCAGCATTTCCTTGGTCGAGGTTTTCCCAACGGACCCGGTCACAGCCACCACACGCGCATTGGTGCGGGCGCGGGCGGCGCGGCCCAAGGCCTCCAGCCCCGTCTGCACATCCTCCACCAGCAAAATAGGCGCCCCCTCGGGCACACCTTCGGGAATGCGTGAGACAAGCGCAGCGCCTGCCCCGGCCTCCAGCGCTTGGGCCACAAAATCATGCCCATCCCGCACGGCCTTGAGGGCCACAAACAGATCGCCTTTACGCAGGGTGCGGGTGTCGATGGATACGCCGGTGACGCTCCAGTCGCCAAAGACCTGTCCGCCTGTGGCGGCAGCAGCTTCGGCAGCGGTCCAAAGGGGCATAGTCATACTGTTTTCCCGTCCAGCGCCGCGACAGCCATGCTGGCCTGCTCCACATCGTCAAAGGGCAGGACATCGCTACCCACAACCTGACCGGTCTCGTGCCCTTTGCCGCAAACCAGAAGCGCATCACCCGGCTCGAGCGCGGCGACGCCACGCAGGATCGCCTCGGCGCGGTCGCCGACTTCCAGCGCGTCCGGCGCCCCGCCTTTGACGGCAGCGCGGATCACGGCAGGGTCTTCGCTGCGTGGGTTATCATCGGTCACGATCACCATATCCGCATTGTCGTGCGCTGCCTTGCCCATAAGCGGGCGTTTACCCGTATCCCGGTCGCCCCCGGCGCCAACGATGGCAATCAGGCGCCCCAGCACATGCGGACGCAGCGCCTTGATCGCGGTCGAGACAGCATCGGGCGTGTGGGCATAATCGACAAAGACCGAGGCCCCATTGTCGCGGGTTGCCGCCAGTTGCATCCGCCCGCGCACGGTGGTGAGTTCACCCAGGGTCTCGAACACCCGCTCCGGCTCTTCACCGCTGGCGATGACCAGACCGCAGGCCATCAGAACATTCTCTGCCTGAAACCCGCCAATGAGATTGAGCCGCGCCATGAAGGGCCTATCATGCCAGGAAAACCGGATGTCCTGCCCGGTGCCATCATAGCGCTGCCCAACGAGGGAGAGATCGCCAAGACCGCGCCCTATGGTGATCACCTCCTGCCCGCGGGCCGCCGCGATGGCGCGCATCTCCGCCCCGCGCGGATCGTCCATGTTGATGACTGCAACACCTTCTTCGGGCAGCACCCGGCGGAAGAGCCCTGCCTTGGCGGCAAAATACTCTTCGAATGTGTGGTGATAATCCAGATGATCCTGGCTGAGATTGGTAAAGCCTGCCGCCGCCAGCTCGACACCATCAAGGCGCCGCTGATCGAGCCCGTGAGAGGAGGCTTCCATCGCTGCATGCGTAACCCCGGCAGAGGCCGCAGCCGCCAG
>Ga0098070_100048_pt1 | contig 96621 bp, 87 predicted proteins | sample 28_taG_FD_75063 | JGI IMG/M metagenome (GOLD analysis project Ga0098070, IMG submission 75063) | Marine viral communities from Cariaco Basin, Caribbean Sea - 28_WHOI_OMZ | ecosystem: Environmental > Aquatic > Marine > Oceanic | place: Caribbean Sea: Cariaco Basin | collected 2014-11-12
AACGGAGAAGTCTTCTACAGCCTTCGGGAAGCGGAAATCCTGATCGAGCAATGGAGGAAACACTACAATACCAAACGACCACATAGTGCCTTGGGCTATCGCCCTCCCGCCCCGGAAACCATCATCCCGATGGACCCGAGACCGGTCATGCACTAACAATCAAAACGGACCACTCAGGTGGGGCTGATCATTGAAAGACAAAGGGATACGCGCCTGCATCCCTGGCCGGAAACAGCGTAAGAAATCCATCAAGTACGACAGGCGGCGCTACAAACGCCGCAATCGCATCGAGATCATGTTCGGTAGGCTCAAGGACTGGCGGCGTGTGGCAACCCAATATGACCGATGCCCAAAGGTCTTCTTGTCAGTTATCGCACTCGCGGCACTCGTTATCTACTGGCTTTGAAACTCAATGAGTCCTGACCCTAAGCAGCCTGCCTACGGACCTCCCGGATAAGAGAGAGCAAAAGCGTTTTTGACACCGGTTTCGCCAGTACATTATCCATGCCCACAGCCAGGTAGTGGTTCAGCTGCTCCGGCATGGCGTTCCCCGTTACGGCCACAATCGAGCTGGGCTCACGGCCGGTCGCTTTTTCAATGGAGCGGATTTTCCGCGTCGTTTCCACGCCATCCATTTGCGGCATCTGAATATCCATCAAGATGACATCAAAAGAAAACGCGCGCGCCAAACCGATTGCCTCTTCTCCACTGGAGGCGGACTGCACACGGCAGGGAGTTGATGAAAGAAACTTCTCCAGGATGAGCCTGTTTGTCTTGTTATCATCGACCACAAGTACATCCAGCGCCGGAGGTGCCGAAACCGAACCCAGGACCGGCTGCGTTTTGGTTTCCTGTTGATCAGTGGCCGGAACCAGGGGCAGACTTACTTCGAAGGTTGCACCCTGCTTCACGCCGGTTGCCAATTGGAGACTGCCCCCCATCAAGTGGCAAAGCTGGCGGGATATCGAAAGTCCAAGGCCAGTACCGCCGAATTTCCGGGCATTTCCGCCTTCCGCCTGCTGGAATGGCTGAAAGATCATGTCCCGCGCCTCGGGCGGTACGCCGGGTCCTGTGTCGCTGACGCGCACAAGCAGGAGCGCGTCATTTTCTGCTGGCTCTGCGGAGATCGTGACGCGCCCGTTTTCAGTGAATTTGACCGCGTTGGATACGAGGTTATGCACCACCTGGCGAAACCTGTGTTCGTCGCCAATAATGGCCTTTGGCAAATCATCGTGTATTTCAACGCACAGGCTCAAACCCTTCTCTCTGGCCCTGGCGGAGAAGAGAGCCCGCGAGCCCTCAAGCGCACTCCGGAGCGTGAATGGTCTGTTTTCCAGAGTCATCTTTCCGGCTTCGACCTTTGAAAGGTCAAGGACATCCCCAATTGTCGTAAGCAAGACCTGGCCTGAATCTTCGATAGCCTGCAGAAATTCCCGCTGCTCGTCGTCTAGCGCGGTTTCGCTCAAGATCGACGCCATTCCAAGAACGCCATTGAGAGGTGTGCGAATTTCATGGCTGACGTTGGCGAGGAATTGCGTCTTTGCGCGGTTGGCGGACTCGGCAAGCGTCAATGCTTCGCGAAGGGCCTCGGCCGAGCGTTCTCTTTCAGTGATGTCCACCAATGAGACGGACCAGCCCAACAGGGGGATCTGGGCCTGGATCGGGCTGTCAATCGGAACCGCGCGCGGATCGAAGATACGTCCGCCAAGCCTGATCGGTGCGGCACCGTTGATAGCTCCGACTGCCATGAGGTCTTTAACCAACGGCCCGATTTCTTCGAGATGTTCGAGCGTTGCGCCATGCTTGGGAAGCTTTTGGCCGAACAATTCTTTCGCTGCTGGATTGGCGCTGACAAAATAGCCAGCTGCATCCACCAGAATCACCGGGTCTTGCGTGACGTAAAACATTAGGGTCCGACCCTGGGACGCCGTATCCATCATTGAGTTGTTCACCAGCATCCAGCTCAAGGCTATAAGCGAAACTGCAAACATGAACGGTGTCGGGTCGAACCCAAAAACCGTCACGCCCCATCCGATATAGGCCAGATTGGCCGCCACCGGAGCTGCCGTGATGATGATCAACGCACCCATGAATGGCCGAAAGATTTTTTTCGCCTTGAGAAAAGCAAACGCGAGCAGGCCCAAGGCGATAACCAGAAAGATGTATAGGGTAGCGGCAACCGCAAAGAAAAGCGGTCCGTGATCGAATATGACGAAGCTACTGCCACCCTCTGTCACAAGCCGGGTGTCTGGGCCGTAAAGCAGTTGCGTCCAGCGGTTTGTAACCGCGATAGCACTTACTATGGTTGGTAGGCAAATATAGACGAGAAGACGGAGCGGCCGACGGCTCCGGCGCTTGTTCATCGTGTAGTCTAGGACAAAATATGTCCACGCGACAGGCACGAGAACTATTCCAGGCCAAGCGGCTAACGACCACCCAACCTTGCAAATTTCGCTTTGCGAAGCCAGATCGAAGACGACTGTGAACAGCCACCACAACATCGCGGCCAGGGTCACGACGAAGGAGAACTGACCGGCAAAAGGAGTATTTCGTGCGATCCTGATCAGAACAACGAAGCATACCATCCAAAGGATCGCTGCGGCGCTGGAGGCCAAGTTGATTTCAAAATTCGCAAAACAATTCATGACCTACCTCAGCAGCTTTAGTGTGTAGTCCGGCCGGTAAGGCACTGGAAACAGAAATATGACGATTAAGCCAAAAAAGGTGTTTCTATTTTGATCAATACATGAAGGCTAATTTGTTGCCGAAGCGTTAATAGTGCAGCTGCATATTTAGATACCACTTCAGCCATTAAAAAGGGCTCAAAAGTACGCATCGCAAATCCCAAAAGGTCTTGCCACGGGCCTGCCGCTGATCTGGACGGTGGCCTAATCCTGTTGGAAACGGCGTCCAAGCCGATCTCCTTGCACCTCAAATCTGACTTTGCGAAGCAAACACTCTGTGCTTCGCTACAGGCGGTGCGTCTATCTGTAGATCACTTCAACGGCGTTACCATGCGGCCCTTGAAGACCGCGTTTTTTCCGTTAGCTCTGTTTGAGGTTTGATCCTCTGCTGATCGATGGAGGAACTCCCACGGGATGAGCCCGTCCAGGCTTTGGTGGAGCGATAATCGTTGTATCTGCGGTTCGCTTTCCAACGCGGGCAGTGCGGCATCTGACAAATGGGTACGGTCGATCTGGATGTCAGCTTTCGGGAAATCTAGCAGATTGCTTTGCATATGCAGCGATGTGATCGCGGCGCAATGTGTGAATGTCGGGATTGGGCTGTTCCCAACTTGGCGAAGTAAGACGATAGACGAGGTTGTGCACCGCCTCCGATGTTGGCTGTGAGCCAAAACTGGCGGACCGTGCCGAACCTTGGCTGCGCGTGCATTCGTCCGGATTCGGCCCACACCTGTCATTGGCCAAAATCACCGTTGCCGCAGCGCGGCTTGCCCAAACCGGACCTTCATGGCACCGCGCAGTATAGTCCAAGGCCCCAAGGTCAGCAGTGCGCAGGAAACGGGAGTGACACTCGACAGGGTCGCACCTGGCCCGCCCGGCGCTCCCCACCCCATTCGCGACCTCTGAATACAGCTCGAATGTAGCATCGCAGCATCTACAAGCGAGCATTGCCCCGAGCCTAGAGTTCTCAGGAGGATGTGACGCGCCGGCCTGACCGCTCCCATACACAGCGCGTCAGGTGTTCAGCGGAACCTGGCTGCGTTCTCTGCGGCCGCAGCATCCGTGTCGCCCTTACCGAAAGCCGATGGTCGCGGCTCCGGCAATTGCAGAGCCTCCTGGACCCGCGGCATGGCGTCGATGCGGTTGAACCACGATTGCAGGTTCGGCAATCCGTCGACGCTCACCGTGGCCCAGAAATAGCTGCGTGCCCAAGGGTAGGTCGCAATATCCGCGATAGACATCGCCTCACCGACCAGCCACTCGCGCCCGGCAAGCCGCGTATCCAGCACTTCGAGCAGACGGCGGCTTTCGTTCACATAGCGGTCGATGGCGTAGGGCACCTCGTCACCGTTCGGCTTGGCGATCCGCTGGAAGAACATCGCCTGGCCCATCATCGGTCCAATCCCACCCATCTGGAACATCAGCCATTGCAGCGTTTCCGAGCGCTCCTTGGGGTCGTGGCTGAGGAACCGGTCGTATTTCTCGGCGAGATACCACAGGATCGCGCCGCTCTCGAACACGGCGAAGTCATCAGCGCCGCGATCCACGATGGTCGGAATGCGCCCGTTCGGATTCAAGCGTATGTAGTCCGGCGCCTTCTGCTCCTTCTTGCCGAAATCGATCGACACCAGCTCGTAGTCGATCTGCGCTTCGTGCAGGAAGATCAGCGGCTTCCAGCCGTTCATAGTGTTGGCGGTGTAGAGGACGATTTCAGGCCGCGTCATTGGTGAGCTCCCCGAAGGTCGTGGCGAGATGGGCGTCGAACCGAGCGAGGTCGGTGGCCACGTCGGGGTTCTTCATCACGTCAAAGGCCCCAAAGGTCGGAAGCGGCGCCATGCCAAAGAACTTGGCATTCAAGTGGACCGGGCGCAGGAGGTCATCCAGCGACATGCCCTCGAAGAACGGCTCTTCCGGGTCGTCGAAGGCTTCGGCCGGAGCGTTCAGTGTGGCCGAGAGCATGTAACGCTTGCCGGCCAGCTTGCCACCCATACCGTAATTCGCCTTGGGAGCAGCTGCGCTGCGGCCGTCGCCATTGCTGAGCTGACCGCCCATGCCGACCGTGTAGACCTCATCCATGTATTTCTTGAATGACCACGGCACGCCCATCCAGTTCACCGGGAACTGCAGGAGGACCACATCCGCCCAGACGTGGCTGACCACCTCGGCCTGCACATCGTAACCAGCGGACACCGTCGTCAGGCGAACCTCGTGCCCCTGCGCTTCGAGTATCGTCTTGGCACGCTCCGCGAGCGTTTCGTTGAGTTTTCCCGGGGCAAATTCGTAAGGTTGCGCGCCGTTCAGGATGTGGATCTTGCTCATGTCGTCTCTTCCGCTGTTGCTGCGCCCGCTTGACTTCGGCGGGCTCGGGGATGAGATGAACGTGACAGGATGCAAAAACAACCAGTATACTTTTTGTAACCTAATCCGAAACGGATCAGCGGAGCGCAATACGATGGACGCAAAGATCGAAATAGACGGCGCCGGCCGACGGAGTGCGGCGAATGCCTGCACCGAACCCTGCGCCATCGAGCGCGGGATGCGGATCATCGGAGGGAAATGGACCGGCTCCATCCTCTGGCACGTCAAGGATGGGCCGGTGCGGTTCAACGACCTCGCCCGGATGATCGGCGGCGCATCGAAGAAGATGATCACGGAACGCTTGCGGCAACTCGAAGAGCAGGGACTGGTCAGTCGCACAGTATGTGACACCGCCCCGATCACCGTGGTTTACGAAATCACTGATTTCGGGCGCACAGCCTTGGGTTTCCTGGATGAATTGCGCAAGTGGAGTGAGGGCCTGCCGAAGGCTTTGACCACTGAAAAGCGATAGCCCGTCGAAAGCGCCATCGGCCCTTTGCTGCCGCTCGCCGGGTTGGTCATCGCTGCGGTTCTGTTTCGCCCAACCTGACATTCGCGGCAACGTGCAGCATTGTCGTCCAGCCTGATGTGCGCTGTGCGCAGATTGCGGACGTACGCGCTGGCTACCCGGAGGGGAAAGGCAGCTCAGGATACTACTAATCGCGGGCACCTCGTCCAACTCGCCGGTCGTCCCTTTCTCCGCAAGTAACGGTCTTCAACAGGTCTCGAAGCCATATGTTGCGCGGGTCGCGCCTGTTGTGCGGATGCCACGCAATCTGGGTCGGGAAGGTGCCCAGGTTCAACGGGACCGCTACGTCCCGCAGGCCATAAGGCTCCGCAACCATGGCGGCTATATGCGAAGGCACGGTGGCGATGCCGCCGATGTCGGCAACTGTCGTCGCTGCTGTCAGGAAGTGCGAGACGACAATGGCGGTGTTGCGGCGAAGGCCTGCGTCGGCGGTTAGCTTGTGCAGCCCGGTGCGCCATTTGCCTGGCGGCGCCACCACGACATGGGGCAGCCGCTCGTAGAGGTCACGGTCCAGAACAGCACCGCTGGCCAGAACATCGGGTGCGACTATGCAGCGGAACCCGTCGGAGAAAAGATCCGAGACCACCAGGTCTTGCGGAGGAGGATGGAATCGTCCGATGGCAAGATCGAAGGTTTGACCCGCCAGGGTGCGCGGATCTAGGTCAGGCCCGATCGGGGCGATCTCAAGCTGTGCCCTGGGGGCGTGCCGCGCGAAGGCCGCAGCCAGCGGCGCGGCCAGAACGACCTCCGCATAAGGGCCAAGCAACAATCGGAAGCGCCGCGTGCTTTGTGCCGGATCGAAAGGCTCGGCGGCGCGGAAGGCTTGCTCCAGTCTGTCCAGCCCCGCCGCGATGTCGGGTGCGATCTGAAACGCCTTCTCGGTCGGTTCGACGCCATATCTGGCGCGGATGAAAAGCTCGTCGCCCAGGGCGATACGCAGCCGGGCGATGGCCGCACTGACAGTGCTTTGCGATTGGCCAAGACGCTGGGCCGCGGCCGTGACATTCCGTTCCTCCATCACAGCATGGAAAACGCGCAGAAGGGATATATCAGCATTCATATCGCCAGATTATCGATTTCTGATATCAATCACACCAATTTCTCGATTTCTGGACCATACCCCATATCGGTCTCAAGGCGCCCCCGGCGGAAAACCGACGGGGCGTTGCAATCAAACCAAGGAGATCTCGAAAATGGCTCGTATTCTAATCCTTTCCACCGCCGCCGATGTCCTGGGCGACACTGGCAACCCCACCGGCGTCTGGTATGAAGAGCTGGCCAGCCCCTATTACGCGTTCCTTGACGCGGGCCACGACGTCACTCTGGTCACGCTTGGCGGTCGCCCCATACCGATTGACCCAAACTCAGACGTGACGGGTGAGGACGCGCCTGCCTCGGTCACGCGGTTCCGTGCAGATGCGGCGGCAACGGCGCTGCTGGAATCCCCCGGCCGCCTCGAGGATGAGGACGTCACCGCCTATGACGCGCTCTACATTCCGGGTGGCCATGGGGCGATGTTCGACCTTGCGGAAAGCGCGCTTGCCGCCAAGGCCATCGGCGCCGCATGGGACAGCGGCAAGGTGGTCGCATCGGTCTGCCACGGACCGGCCGCGTTCAAAAAAGTTGTGGATGCGAACGGCCTTCCAATCGTGAAGGGTCGTAAGGTCACCGCCTTCACGAACAGCGAGGAAGAGGCTGTCGGCCTGACCGAGGCAGTGCCGTTCCTGCTCGAAACGACGCTGCGCGCGCTTGGTGCCGACTTCGAGGGCGTGGATGACTGGCTCCCGCACGCCGTTGCCGATGGCCGCTTGGTCACCGGACAAAACCCGGCTTCGTCGGAGGCTGCGGCGCGGAAGGTTCTGGAACTTATTTAACTCTCTCATGGCGCCGCCCAGCAACGGGCGGCGCGGTGCTCTCTGGCCATTAGCTGAGTTTTGTTTTGGCAACTGCGGCTGATAGTCGGCAGCCGTTTGCTGCCTTTACAAGCATGTATTCGTCGGAAATGCGCTGAATGGGTCAAAGCGCATGAGACTATGACCGTGGCATGTCTTTTCGGCGCCCCAATCGCTTTTGAGAGGCGATCCGGAAAGGAGCGTTCGGCGCTCCGAATCCTTTGTATGCAGCACCGCGCTGAACGATTTCGAAGAACATTCCACCAGCGATATTGCGGGAGTAGAGTTGAAAGAAAGCGGCCCCATTGATTTCATCAAACAGCACGTTGTTGGCTTTCATACTGTCGAGCAGTTCCGGAGCGAGGTCGAACCGGGCCGCGAGATCGGCGTAGTAGTTGTCAGGGATCGGAAGGGCCTCGAACCCCGATTGTGCGAGCTCCTGCGCCGTGGCGAAGATATCCTCAGTTGTTAGCGCGATGTGCTGAACAGAGGCGCCAAAGCTCTGAGCAAGAAAATCGCCCGCAAGGGTGCGATGCGTTTCGGCACCATTGAGGGTGACGCGAAGCGCGCCGTCGGCCGTTTCCACCACCTGACTGCGCACCAGGCCATCCGGATCGATGACATCCACCATTGGGGATTTTTTCATGTCAAACAGCGAGGTGTAGAACAGTGTCCAGCTCAGCATGTCTTCATAGCTCATGGTCTGGGCGAGGTGATCGATCCCGATCAGCTGCGCATCAGACGCCGCTTCTCCAGTCGCTTCAAATTCCACTTCCCAGACCCGTGACAAGCCACTCTCTTCGTCAATGAAATGCAGCACTGAGCCCTCAAGCCCGCGGATGGCCGGGATCTCGAGTTCACCTGGGCCAATCGGCTGCGAGAAGGGAGCAAGACCCAGCGCAGAGGCCCGCCTGAGGGTCTGCTGGGCCGAACAGACACGCAACCCGATATCACAGACGCTGAGCCCTCGCGCATTCCACACATGCGCGGCATGGCCGGTATCTTCAGAATTGACGACGAAACGAATGTCGCCTTGCTGCCAAAGGTCGATGGCTTTGTTGCGGTGTCGTCCAACTCGGGCGAAACCCATCGAACGGAACAGGGTGGTAAGACGGTCGGCATCCGCACCGCGCGCCGCAAATTCCACGAATGCGATGCCGCTGCAGGCGATCCGGGGCGGCATGGGGGATAGCCCGCATGGAACCTCAGGCTCGGCCCGCTGGACGTCATCCATAAGGGCAACAAGGGACCGGTATCCATCGCCCGCCACCGTGCGCGGGTTGCCGCCGCGAAACTGGTCGTTGAAAATCTCAAGGCTGATCGGCCCCTTGTACCCGGAGGCCATCACGGCCTGCATGAAGCCCTGAACGTCCAGATCCCCCTCGCCCGGCATGTTGCGGAAGTGGCGGGACCAGTAGAGCAGATCCATCTCGATCAGCGGCGCATCGGCAAGTTGCACGAAAAAGATCCGGTCTCCGGGAATGGAGCGGATCGATTCCGGGCTGATCTTGCGCCCCAAGGTATGAAAGCTGTCGAGGATCAGACCCACATTGGGATGATCCGCGCGGCGCACGATCTCCCAGGCGTCCCGGTGATCCGAGATATGTCGCCCCCAGGCGAGTGCTTCGTAGCCGACACGCAACCCCCGTGCGGCGGCTCTTTCGCCCAACGCCCGCAGGTCGTTCGCTGCGCGGTCGATCCCGCCAAGTGATGATGGATGCACAGAAGAGCAGATCAACACCAGATCCGTCCCCAACTCCTGCATCAGGTCGAACTTGCGCTCGGCCCGGTCAAAGGCCTTGCTTCGCATAGGTTCAGGCAGGCACTCGAAGTCCCGGAAGGGTTGGAACAGGGTGATCTCCAACCCATGGTCACGGACCATGCGTCCCACCTCAACGGCGCTGCCGTCATGTGCGATGAAGTCCTGTTCGAAGATCTCGACACCGTCAAAACCCGCATCCGCGATGGCGGTGAGTTTTTCGGTCAGGATTCCGGAAATGGAAACGGTGGCGATCGATGTTTTCATGGATCAATATCCCAGGATGTTTGGCAGCCAGGTCACGGTTTGCGGCACGAAGGCCAGGATCAGCAGGACTAAAACTTCAACCAGGAACAGCGGAAGGATCGCTCGGGTAAGCCGGGCCATCCCCACCTGTGCGACGCCTTCGGCCACGAACAGGCACAGCCCCAGCGGCGGGGTGATGAGGCCGATCATCAGGTTGAAGATCACCAGAATGCCAAAATGCACCGGGTCGACTCCCATCGAGACGGCGATCGGATGCAGGATCGGAACCAGCACCAGCATCGCCGCGATCCCTTCGAGGAACAGCCCGACGAAAAGGAACAACAGGATGACAGCGATCAGGAAGGTCGTTTTGCTGTCCACATTCCCAAGCACCCAATCGGTCAGCATATTGGGCACGCGGTTGTAGGTCAGCAGCCAGTTGGCAGCCGAAACGGCGGCAATGATGACAAGGATCACCGCGCTGTCGCGCATGGCTCCGGCAAAGATACGCGGTAGGGAAGAGAGCTTGAGCTTGCGATAGACCACCACGCCAATGACCAGCGCATAGGCTACGGCAAAGCTGGCGGCCTCGGTCGGGGTCACGACGCCGAGGAGGATGGATCCCACAACAAAGACCGGCATCAGCAGCGGGAGGAGGCCGCCGATCAAAGCCTCGCGCGGCGAGGGTCCTGACAGTTCGGGATCGACGGTGACGGTTTCCGTCTTGACGGTCAGCGCCACATAGATCGACAGGAACACGGCCAGCAGCAATCCGGGCACAACGCCCGCCATGAACAGCGCGGGCACCGACACTCCGGAGACGATCAGCGCATAGATGATAACCGGGATCGACGGGGGGATGATCGGGCCGATGACAGATGAGGCCGCCGTCAGCGCCGCCGCGAAACTGCGATCATAGCCGTGTTTTTCCATCTCCGGGATAAAGACGCGTCCGATTGCAGAGGTATCGGCAACCGCAGAGCCGGAGAGGCCTGCGAAAATCACCGAAGCCCAGATGTTGACATGGGCAAGGCCCGCGCGAAAGCCACCCACTAGGACGTTGGCAAAGGCGATGATGCGGCCAGTGATACCGCTCTCGTTCATCAACTCACCCGCAAGGATAAACAGTGGAATCGCAAGCAGCGGATAGCTGTTCAGCCCGCGAAACATTTCGGTTGCGACCAGGCGGATGTGATAGGGCATATCGCCCGTCGCCATGAAGGCGGACAAGGCCGCGAGAATGGCAAAGGCAATGGGCAGGCCAAGCAGCAGGCCGCCGATCAGGATGATATAGACCATGGATCAGGCCTCCCGCAGTCGGGTTGCAAACCGCACGAGCGCGGCGATTGTCAGCAGGACGCCGCCAAAGGCGATCGCGCTTTGCCATGTACCCATCCGTCCGATCCAGACGAGGGGCTCAAAGCCGGTGGTTTCGGCAAGGTCACGGGCGGTGGATATGATCCCAGAGGCTTCGACGCTGCCGCGGCGGCTGGCAAAGGCGATCCCCGACCAGCACAGCGCGGCTCCGGTTGCGGCGGTCACCAGATCCATCGCGGCAAAAAGGCGGCTGCGTATCTTTTCAGGTAGAAAATCGGTCAGGATCGTAAAGCGGATGTGGCTGTCCTGAAGGTAGGCCAGCGCTATGCCGAACATGACACCATAGATGCTGAGATAGATCGGCAATTCCTCACCCCAGCGCAGGGACTCGCCCGTAGTGTAGCGGCGCAAGGAGTTCAGGAAGATGATGCCAAAGACGAAGGCCATCGACAGGCCCGCACCAGTGGCAAAGACGCGTTGAAGCAGGCGGCTGATCGTGGGCATGGGGTTCTTTCCGTTCAAGGGTTCGGCGGGCAGCCTGTGCCGCCCGCCGATGCGCCGTTTACTTCGTTGCAGCGGCAACGGCGGCGTCGAGCTTTTCGATCCAGGCAGCATCATCGCCCAACTCACCGGCCAGCCATTCCTTGACTGCGGGCTGAGCCTTGTCACGGAACATTGCCAGTTCATCGGCGGTGGGGGAATAGACTTCCATGCCTTCCTCTTGCACCTTGTTGACGCCCGAGGCGGTGTTCCACTGCTGGATTGAGCGGCCCATGTTGCCTGCGACTTTGGCGGCCTTCATCACCACTTCCTGCTCGGCTGCATCAAGAGATTGGAACCACTCGTCCGAGATCAGCAGGAAGTCGGCGGCATAGACATGGCCGTCGAGGGTCATGAATTTCTGCAGCTTGTGCAGGCCGTTGTTATAGATCACGCCAACCGGGTTTTCCTGCCCGTCGACCACGCCGGTCGAGAGCGCATTGGGCAATTCGGTCCAGGCAATCGGGGTTGGCTCGCCGCCAAGGCCTTCGACCATCTCGATATAAAGTGGGATCGGCTGTACGCGGAATTTCAACCCTTCCATATCCGCGGGGGTGCGAATCGCGCGGGTGTTGTTGGTGAAATTGCGGAAACCCGTTTCGCCATAAGCCAGCGTTCTGAGGCCGGTCTCGTCAAGGCAGTGCTGCGCCAGCTCCTGTCCGAAGGCTCCATCCAGAACCTCCCAGGCCACCGGGGCCGACGGGAAGGTGTAGGGAATGTCGAGTACAGAGGCCGCCTTGCAGACCTTGGACATCGCGCCCGAGACCATCACCACCTGCGTCAGCCCTTCTTGCGCCTGGGCCACAAGTTCGTCCTCGTTGCCGAGCGCCCCTGCGGGGAAAAGCTCGACAGTGAGGTCGGTCTCACCTTCCACGATGTTCTTGAAGACATGCGCGGCCGCGCCCTTCTTCGAGTTCTGCCAATCGTCGGGGTCGACATGCGCAAAGCGCAGCGTCTGGGCGCTGCCTGCGGTGGCAAATCCCAGTGCCATAACCGCGGTTGCGGCGATAGTGGTCCATTTGAATGTCATTTGGTTTCCTCCCTATTGCATTCAGTTGTTCGCTGTTTGGCGGGGTTGTTGCCAAAACTGTCAAAAGTGGCCTTCATGCGGTTGGGGTCGGCGGGCCGTCCCGTGAAAAGTTCGAAGGCGCGCACCGCCTGAAAGACGGCCATGCCGGAACCGGGCAAAGTGCGACAGCCGCGCAGGCGTGCTGCGCGCAGCAATTCGGTTTCCAGCGGAAAGTAAACGATATCGGCCACCCACATGGATGGCTCCAGCAAGTCTGTCGGGAAAGCGGAGCCGGGCAGCTTGGCCATCCCCATGGGCGTCGCGTTCACGATACCTTCGGGGCGTTGGTCGCGAACGTAAGACGCAAGATCTCCAACGGCCTCAGCCCGCACGTCGGCCCGGTTCGATGAGACCTGCGTTGCAAGCGCCTCTGCCCGTTCATGATCCGTGTCGTGAATGCTCAGATGCACTGCGCCGCAATCGGCAAGCGCATGTGCCACAGCGACGCCTGCGCCACCGGCTCCCATCAGCAGCACGCGGTTGCGGCTGGCTTCGCCCAATCCCCGCCGGAAGCTTTCTGCAAACCCCCACAGATCGGTATTGTGGCCGACCCGCCGCCCGTCGCGCAACACAACCGTATTGACTGCGCCTACCGCCGCCGCATTGGCTGACAAGTCATCCAGGAATGGAATGATCTCGATCTTGAAAGGATAGGTGACGTTGACACCCGCGTAGCCCTCGCCCGCGATCCGATCCAGCAGTGCCGCAAGGCTGATCCCGTCAAACTCCGGAGTGTCCATGTCGAACAGCCGGTAGTCGCAGGAAAAACCCTGTGCGCTTGCTTCCCCTATGTGCATTGCAGGCGTTCTCGACAGCGCAATCCCGCGCCCAATCAGGCCGGTCTGGATTGTCGTCAGCGCGTCGCTCTGAGCACGCTTCTGCATGGGTGATGACTGCCTGTTCAAGGCCACTCCTCCGATTCCCTGTGCGCAACAATGAACCGTACGGTTAAATTGAGTCAAGACATTTGTACCGAGCGGTTAAATGCACTGGACAATCCCCCGCCGCTCTGGAAGTCTCGGCTCATGGAAAAACGCAAAGAAACAGCAAAGAAGACGCGGTCCTGGAAGCAGGACCCGGAAGCGGTGCGCGCAGACATCCTCCGCGCGGCGCGGGCTGAGTTTTCCAAACACGGATTGTCGGGCGCCCGGGTGCAGGAGATCGCTGACCAGATCCAAACCTCCAAGCGTATGATTTTCTACTATTTCGGCGACAAGGAGGGGCTCTATCGGGCCGTTCTGGAAGAGGCCTACAAGAGCATTCGGAAAGCCGAAGCGGAACTGGACCTGGATGGCCTGCCACCGGTCGATGCTCTGAGGCGCCTCGTCGAATTCACCTTTGACCACCATCGCGCCAACCCGGACTTCATCCGCCTCGTCATGATCGAAAACATCCACGGGGCAAGGCACATGCAGAGCATCGAGACGCTGACCCGAACAAACACGGCAGCGATCGAGCAGATCGAACGCATCTGCGACATGGGACAGAAGCTTGGCGTGTTCCGGAAAGACATCCCGCCTCTGGTCATCCATTGGCAGATCAGCGCGATGAGTTTCTTCAACGTATCCAACCAGGCGACGTTTGCAATCAACTTCGGCGATGCCCTGTTTTCCGAAAAGGCTCAGCTCGATCTGCGCGAGAAAGTCGTGAAGAGTATTCTTGCATCAGTCGTCGTCGAGGATGTTGAAACGGGCCAGTAGCTTTTAAAACAGGTTCCCAATCATTGCGGACCTTGGTGCCCCGCGCAGGAAACGTCAGCTTCCCGCCCTTGGCTTCGGCAACTAGCTCACGCCGCACTAGACCATCATCGCAAGAAACAAGTTCAAGCTGTTCGGAGCGTCGGATCTCCCTGGAATGTTGGCTGCCAACAATAGCCAAGTGAGATAGGAGTAGCCCGCTGAAAGTGGTCCACCAACTACGATGTAGGATTCACAAGGTGAATCCCAACAGGCGGTTTGTGCAACAAAGTCGGCACGCGGCATACGTAGTCTGCGAAACTGAACAGCGCGTGTATACCGATGACAGCCTCATGTTATTTCCCGGCGGATCGGTTCTAACCTCAGATCACGTTAAGATTACCAGTGAGGAGAGTGCTTCATTGCTCCCTGCAACCTAATTTTCATTGTGCGGCGTATGTATAGGCGCAGCTATGTATCAGCGCAGCAGAGATAAATGGGGCTAAAGCGCAACAAGCGGCACAATCAGCCCAATGGGGGGCACAGTGTTCAAGTGCCCCCACTCTATCATTCAGACAGAGATTACCAGGAATTGTAGGCTAGGTACTTGCCCGACATCTCCAGTTTGACCCGGTCGCCTTTTTCATGGGGCACACGGGTAATCTGCATATCGAAATCGATTGCAGACATGATGCCGGTTCCGAATTTCTCTTCGATCAACGCCTTGATGGTCGGACCATAGACCCCGACGATTTCATAAAGGCGGTAGATGCACGGGTCCGTTGGCACCGATTGCTCCCAGACCTTGGTCGGCGGCTCTTCGAGAACCGATGCGGCCTCCTGCGGCAGGGATAGCGCGGTCACCAGCGCTTCGGCCTTGTCCTTTGGAAAGGCGTTCATGCCCATGCAGGCCGAATGGGTCCAGACCGGTGACATATCGATCTTTTCCGCGATGCCTTCCCAGGTCAGCCCTGCCTGTTTCTTGGCCGAGAGGATCATCATCGTCACGTCTTCTTTGGTCATCATGGTCGGAACCTCAAACGTATCTTTCATTTGTTTTTCTCCTTCTTGTTCTCGTCTTTTCGCGCCGATCAGTCGTTCACGGCATGCAGGCGCCGGCTCGGCTCTGGCTCTGGCTCTGCTGCAGCCGTCTTGTCGATCCGCACCGTGGTAGGGCGCTGATCGGGATCGTCGCTTTTCTGTCCTGCCAGTTCTTTCGAGCGTTGGCCGAGGAACTGCACCAGGTGGTTGCGGATCGCGTAGTAATTGGGATGTTCGACGATCTCTGTACGGCTGCGCGGGCGCGGTATGGTGATCTCGACCGACTCTGCGACGCGAGCAAAGGGACCATTGGTCATAAGCAGGATGCGGTCGGCCAGAAGGATCGCCTCGTCGATGTCGTGGGTGATCATGAAGACCGTCTGCTCGGTTCCGCCCCAGATCTTCAAAAGCTCGTCCTGAATGGTGCCCCGGGTCAGCGCATCCAGCGCCCCAAAGGGTTCATCCAGCAACAACAACTTGGGATGATTGGCAAAGGCCCGCGCGATAGAGACCCGCTGACGCATGCCTCCTGACAGCTGGCTGGGCTTGCGGTGCACGACGTCCCCTTCAAGGCCCACCATGGCCAGGTAGTCGCGGGCGTGTTGTTCGACCTTGGCCTTGGACCATTCCGGGTACCGCGCGTTGACGCCAAAGGTCACGTTCTTGAGCGCCGAAAGCCAGGGGAGCAAGGAATAGTTCTGAAACACCACGCCCCGGTCCAGCGACGGGCCGGAAACCTCGGTGCCATCCATCTTGACCCCGCCCGAGGTCGGCTCGGCCAGACCCGCGAGGATGTTCATGATCGTCGACTTCCCGCAACCGGAGTGGCCCAGGATGCAGACGAACTCTCCCTTTTCGATGCCGAAGGTGGCATTTTCAAAAACGGTCAGGGTGCCCCCCCGACCGTCGGGGAATTGCTGCGTCAAACGCTCGATGCTTAGAAAGGGTTTTGGCATGGGAATACTCCTATTCCGCGTAGGCGACGGCGCGCTGCAGCACACCAAAGGCGGCATCCAGCAACATGCCCACGACGCCTATCATGAGGATCGAGAAGATAACGGAGGTGAGGTCGAGATTGTTCCACTCGTTCCAGACGTAGTAGCCTATACCTGTCCCCCCAACGAGCATCTCTGCCGCCACGATCACCAACCAGGCGATACCGATGGAGATCCGCATGCCGGTGATGATGGTTGGGGCTGCCGCAGGCAGGATCACAGTGAACGCTGTGCGCAGGGCGCCCAGCTCGTGCGTACGGGCGACATTCACCCAGTCCTCACGCACCCCGGCCACGCCAAAGGCGGTATTCAGCAGCATCGGCCAGATCGAACAGATGAAGATCACGAAGATCGCCGAGGCCTCGCTGTCCTGGATGATGAACAGCGCCAGCGGCATCCAGGCCAGCGGTGAGATCGGGCGCAGCACCTGAATGAAGGGATTGAAGGCCTTGTAGGCCACCTGGCTCATCCCGATGAGGAAGCCCAGCGGGATCGCGATCAGCGCCGCCATCAGATAACCCGTCAGAACCCGGTAGATGGAGTACCCGATCTGGATGCCGATCCCCTTGTCATTCGGGCCAGCATCATAGAACGGGTTCGACAGCTGCTCCCAGGCCTTGGCGATCACCTGGCTTGGTGGGGGCACGCCTGCCTTTGGGGCACCGCCCCCGGTCAGGCGCTCGTATTCGGTCAGCTCTGCGGCCGCCTTTTGGGCGGGAATGGCGGCCTCCCAGATCAGGAGGCCCACCACCAACATCACCACCGATAGGATCAGCGCACGCTGGTTTGTTGAAAGGTTGTCCAACATGGATCAGCCCTTTCCGATCGCAAAGCTGGAGACATATTCTTCCGGTTTGGCCGGATCGAAGGTTTTGCCCATGATGGTGTGGGATTTGTAGGTGACCTCCGGCGCCTCGTATCCAAGATCGTTCATCACCTTCTTCGCATCGGCCGCGAGGTAAACCTGCTCGGCCACAGATTTGTAATCGACATCGCCTTCGATATAGCCCCAGCGTTTCATCTGCGTAAGGATCCAGACCCCCATGGAATGCCATGGGAAGGGATCGAAATCGATGCGGTCGGGCACGCGCTGCACCTCGCCCAGACCATCGGCATAGGTGCCGGTCAGCACCTGCTCGATCACCGGAACCGGCTGGTTCAGATAGTTGGTCGGCGCGATCGCTTCGGATATTTCCTTGCGGTTGTCGGGGTTGGAGGCATACTGTGTTGCATCGATGATCGCTTTCAGCAGTGCACCATAGGTGTTTGGCAGCTCGGTCGCAAAGGACAGCGGCGCGGCAAAGGCGCAGCAAGGATGGCCCTCCCAGATGTCCTTGGTCAGCATATGGATGAAACCGATGCCTTCCCAGACGGCACGCTGATTGAATGGGTCGGGCGAGAGATAACCGTCAAGGTTCCCGGCGCGCAGGTTGGCAACCATCTCTGGCGGCGGCACAACGCGGATCTGGATATCCACATCGGGGTCGAGGCCATGCTCGGCCACGTAGTAGCGCAGCAGGAAGTTGTGCATCGAATACTCGAAGGGCACGCCAAAGGTGAAGCCCTTCCACTGTTTCGGATCGCGCTTGTCCAGATGCTCGTTCGACAGAACGATGGCCTGACCGTTGATGTTCTCGACCGCGGGCATGATGTAGGGTTCCGCAACGGACCCGGCGCCCAGCGTCATCGCCAAAGGCATCGGGGTCAGCATGTGGCTGGCGTCATATTCTCCCGATAGGGACTTGTCCCGCGCCACCGCCCAGCCGGCCGTCTTGATGACCTGCGCGTTCAGACCATAACGTTCGTAGAACCCCATGGGCTGAGCCATGATGATAGGCGTTGCGCAGGTGATCGGCACAAAGCCGATGTTGAGGTCCGATTTCTCGGGTGGCCCAAGCTCATCCAGGATGGCCGCCTTGGCCTCTTCAAGTGGAAAGACCGACGCCAGAGCCGCTGCAACGGTGCCCCCACCGAGCATTCCCATGAACGAACGGCGCCCGATGTCATTCTGACCAAAGACCGAGCGCACAACGGCGCTCTCAACTGCGCGCTCCAGCATCTGTTCCGATGACATCTGCGCAGGCTCGGCGTGGGTCTTGTCGTGTCCGTGGCCCGACAGGCATCCCTCGCAGCCACAATCGGCGCCGTGCCGAAGATCGGTCTTTTCCGAGAATGGATTTCCAAGGCTCTTGATCGTCATGGGGATCCCCTTTTGCAGTCAGTGTTTCGTTAACCCTGACAGGCAGAAGGCCTCGAAAAAAGCGCCCGCCCAATATTTGGGCATCATGATAAATATATATAAATCAATATGATAAGACCTATTGCGCTTCCGGAAAATTACGATATTTCATAATTTACGAGATTTCGTTTTTGCTCAGAAAACTCATACCGTAACCTGTCTTCATGTCCCTGGATCTTCTCGACAGCGATTCCCTTCTTCAGTCCATCCCCGAGGCCGTCCTTATCCTCGACACCACCTCTGATCGCATCGTGACCTGGAACGCGGCGGCGGCCCGGTTGCTGACAGGGCAGGATGCGGCAGAGCCTGCGGCCTTCTCCCATTTCTTGAACGAGGCAATGGCGAGATTTGTCGTTTTCCTGGACGAGGTGGATCACCGCGGGCACGGCTGGACACGTGATGTTCCCCTGCGCGCCGCGGATGGCAGCGCTCTGAAATGCGAGTTACGTGCACAACCGGTCATGAACCGCCAGGGCTGGCTGATCCTGTCGATAACCGACCTGAGCGCGCTGGACCAGCGGGCCGAAACCGCCGCCCTGGCCGAGACCTTTCGTGCAGGCATCGTGAATTGGAAGCGCACCGAAGGCTTTTTTGCCGAATTGGAGCGACAGAACCAGCTGATCCTGCACGCTGCAGGGGAAGGCATCTACGGCGTCAATGCGGATGGCAAGACCACTTTCGTGAACCGCGCCGCGCGTGAAATGCTAGGCTGGACCTCCGAGGATCTTCTGGGAAAGGACATCCATTCGATGATCCACCACCACCACCTGAGTGGTGATGTGTATCCATCCCATGAGTGCCCAATCTACCGGTCCTTCCGCTTTGAACAGGTACACCGCATCGAGGACGAGGTGTTTTGGCGCAAGGATGGCAAACCGATCCGGGTGGAGTACGTCTCGACCCCAATTTACGATCAGCAGGTACTGGCGGGCGCCGTCGTGATCTTCCGCGACATCACCGAACGCAAGGAGAACGAACGAAAGCTGCGCGAGGCTATGGCGGAGGTCGCCGCCCTGCGGGACAGATTGGAACAGGAAAACGCCTACCTTCAGGAGGCGATTACCTCCGAACGCGCACATCACGACATTATTGGAACATCACTGGCGATCCAGCAGATCGTCGCCCGGATTGACCTCGTGGCTCAGACTACGGCCACCGTTCTGATCACCGGCGAAACCGGCACCGGGAAGTCACTGATCGCAACCGAGATCCACAAAACCAGTCCGCGCGCCAAACGCCCCCTCATTCACTTCAAGTGCAGCTCGGTCGCTCCGGAAGAGGTGGAGGCAGAGTTGTTCGGCCAGATGCGCGGCGCCCCAAATGGCGCGACGCGTGACAAGCCCGGTAAGCTAGAGCTGGCCCATGGCGGCACGCTTTTCGTGGACGATGTGGAAGAGCTGCCGCTGGAAATCCAGGGCAAGTTGCTGCACGCGTTACAGAAGGGCGCGGTGACACGGCTGGGCGACACGCGCGAGAAACCGCTCGATATCCGGGTGATTGCTGCGACGTCTCTATCCGAGGATGCTGTGCGCCGCACTGGCCGCATTCGTGAGGACCTGCATCTTTTCCTCAACGTCTTTCCCATCACCTGCCCCGCCCTGCGTGAACGGCCCGAAGATGTCCCCCTACTGGCAAGTCACCTGCTGAAAATCGCCTGTCGGCGGTTGAACCGGCAGGTGCCGGTAATTACCGAACGCGCGGTGCGGCAGATGCAAGCCTATGACTGGCCCGGCAATGTGCGCGAGTTGCGCAACGTGATGGAGCGGGCCGCCATCGTTTCTCGCGACGGCAAGCTGGTGCTGGAGCTGTCAGCGGGCGCGCCTGAAGCGCCGCAGGGGCGCGGTTCTTTTGTAACCGAGGCGCAGATGCAGGAGATGGTGCGCAACAACATCATCGCTGCCCTGCGCGAAACCGAAGGGCGCGTCTCTGGCGACAATGGTGCCGCCGCGCTGTTGCAGATCAAACCGACGACGCTCTATTCGCGGATCAAATCCTTCGGCATCCAACAAATGGACTGGGCCTAACCAGAGTTCACCGGCGCACCGCCGGCCAACTTGCCCAGTACGACCGCAGCCAGCAGTCCATTGCCCGACAGATACCCACTGTCGGCCTTCCCCGAAACGCCACAAGCCGCGCCGCCGCCGGCGTATAGGTTTTCAAAGATCGTACCGTCACGGTGCATAACCCGCGCCGATGCATCTGTGCGCAGGCCGCCTTGGGTGTGAAACAGCGCGCCTGTGACCCGCACCCCGCAGTAGGGTGGCCTGAGCGGCTCGCCCGCAAACCTGCGCCCAAAGGCATCTGGCCCGCCCTCGGTCACTTCGGCGAGGGTTTGCCTTAATTGTTCGGGCGGAAGGCCAAGATCCTGCGCCACCCCCTCAATGGTATCGCTTTGGCGGACCGCGCCTGCGGCTTCGGCCTGTTTGAAATCCTCAAACTGGCGCGCGATCCCGGCGATGCGGCTGTCAAAGATGGTGAAGGCTTCTCCGCCCGGCTGGGCAAGGACCGCCTGCGCCGCCTCGGAATAGCCCTGTGCCTCATTCCAGAAACGTCGCCCGTCACGGTTCACCTGAATGCCGCCTTCGGTGATTGTGGCCCAAGTGATCAGGATACCGTGCGGGTGGGCCACATTGCCATGACCCTGATAGGCCCCAAGATGCACCAGATCCGCTCCGATCTGTTGACCCCAGAGAACTGCTTCGCCACGGTTGCCATCATGTCCGAACCAAAGCCCGTCCTTGATGCCCGGCAACAGATCCGCCACCAGATCTCGGTTGCCACCAAACCCGTTGCAAGCAAGGATCAGTTTAGCGCAGCCAATCTCTTCCATTCCGCCATCAGGACGTGTGACGGCAATGCCCATGATACGCTTCTCCGCCTGATAAAGTCGGCACGCGCGGCGCTCAAAGATGATATCGATACCTTCCGCTTCGCATGCGGCGCGCAGGGCATTGATCAGCTCGGCACCAGAGCGGCTGGGCAGCCCATGCATCCTGTGACGGCTATGTCCGGGGTAGGTAAAATTGTCGAGCACCGAAAACCGCAACCCATATCGGTCAGTGAGCCAGTCGATCACACCGCCAGACTGGGTCGCCAGTAGATCCACCAATTCAGGATTATTCTCGCCCTTCGCCTTTGCCTGAATGTCCGCGGCAAAACATGACGGATCGTCTTTGATCCCGGCTGCCTTCTGCAAACGTGTTCCGGCTGCGGGGATAAGCCCTGCCGACAGTGCCGTGGAGCCGCTGGCTATGGCATCCGCCTCGACCACCAGCACAGACTGGCCTGCCTCATGGGCCGCAAGCGCTGCCACCAAACCGCAAGCCCCGGCTCCGACAATAAGCGTTTCACAGTCGAAATCGAACGCCGGAGGTGGCGCGGCGACCTCAGTTTTTGGAGCGGTCATAGCTCGCGCCCTTGGCCAGCATGTCAGCGGTTCCGATGACATCATTCAAACCTGCAAAGTCGTACATCCGGTCCGCAAAGGGCCGGTTGCTGCCATTGGCGCGCAGGCTTCGATAGTAATCGCCCGCCGTCTTGGCCAGGGCGCGCACGATGCCGCCGGGGAATATGACGATGGAAAAGCCCTGTTCCTCCAGGTCATCGGCGCCAGTAATCGGCGTTGCGCCCCCTTCGACCATATTCGCCAATAGCGGCACGCGATCTGCGAAATGATCTGCGATACTGGTCAACTGGTCCCGAGACTGCGGAGCCTCGATGAACAGCACATCTGCGCCCGCCTCCACATAGGTCTCCGCACGCTCTATCGCCGCTCCAAAACCTTCAACGGCGATGGCATCGGTGCGCGCGATGATCAGCGTTTCGTCCGAGTTGCGCGCATCCGCCATCGCCGCAATCTTGCCCGCCATTTCCCCCGCCGAGATCAGTGATTTGTCGGTCAGGTGGCCGCAGCGTTTCGGGTAGGTCTGGTCTTCCACCTGCAGGGCCGAGGCCCCTGCCCGTTCGTAAAGGCGCATGGTGCGTTGCGCATTCAGGGCATTGCCAAAGCCGGTATCGGCATCGATGATCACAGGCAAATGGGTCCGGTCGGCGATCAGGGTCATGGTATCCGCCATTTCCGACACCGAAGTGAGGCCAATGTCAGGCCGCCCCAGCCGCGTATAGGCTACCGCTGCGCCGCTGAGATAAAGCGCCTCGAACCCCGCCGCCGTCGCGAGCGAAGCCGTCAGCCCGTCATAAACGCCTGGGGCCACCAAGATGTCCCTTTGTGTCAGCCGTGTCTTAAGGCTCATGCCGTGCCCTCCAGCCAGTTCAGCGCCTCTGCGCAGGTCATCTGATGCGTTACCGTCCCCAAAGAGATCAGCGTCGCGTTGTGGACCTCGGGTTTGAAGGCCGCGCAACCATCCGTCAACATTACGGTATCGATGTCGCGTAAATGTGCATCCCGCAGAGTCGAGGCGACACCGCCATTGGTGACAATGCCGCCCACGATCAGCCTGTCGATGCCGACCGCGCGCATGATGTATTCGAGCCGCGTCTGGTAAAGCGCGGAATAGGCGACCTTCTCGATCACGAAATCCGCGGGAAAAAGCCCATCGACCAGCCGGTTTCCCTGGCTGCCTGGTGCAAAATCCCCCCGCCCCAGAAAGGGGCGCAGCTTCTTCAGATGTGGCGAAATCAGCGGCTCGCCTTTGCCATCGGGGACCAGGGTGAACTGAGCCGAGATATAGTGCCCGCCTCGTGCACGGAGCGCCGCAACCAGAGGAGCGATACGGTCCGGCAGGGCGGCAATTGCCTCGCTCGTCTGGCCTGCGCGGCCATAGGCACCTTCGGGATGGATGAAATCATTCTGCAGGTCGATCGTCAGCAGCGCGGTGCGCGTCAGATCCCAAGTCTTAGGGTCGCTCATGACGGGTCCTTTGCCGGTTCGATGATGGTGTTTCCGAAGTCATCGACCCGCGCCTGCAGGTTCGGCTCCACCAGCACAGTTGTGTCGGGTTGCTCCAGAATGGCGGGACCGTTGATAACCGTCCCCACGGGCAGCGCAAGACGATCATAGATCGCGGTGTCAAACCAGTCGGTGCTAAAATGCACCCGGCGCGAGGCCTTGGGCGCGACCTTGCCTTGCCCACGCGGGGCAAGTGTTTTCAGGTCAAACTTTGGCCGTTTGCCGGTCACTGCACTGCGCAGATTGAGGATCCGCCGCACGCCGTTCTTCAGGAGCCGCCCGAAGGTGGCCCCATAGGCCGCATCAAAAGCCGCTTCTATGTCTGCCTTGCTGGGAGCGGTGACCTTGCCATCCGTAACAGCAACACTGAGCGGCACCGCAACCGTGTGGGTCTGCCCCACATAGGCCATGTCGAGTTCGAATGTCACGTCGCGCGCCTCGAATGTGGTGCGTGCCGCATCCAGGAGTGCCATGCCCCGCTCCGCATGATCCTGCATGAAGGCGCCCAGAGCGGCCTCATCCAGGCCATCCACCAGCGAATTGATGGTCTGAACGAAATCCTGCCGCATGTCAGCAATCACGCAGCCCATGGCCGAAGTCACGCCGGGGTAACGGGGCACGATGGCGCGGGCGATGCCGACCTCGGCCAGCATCGCGCCGGTGTGCAGCGCGCCGCCGCCACCGAAAGGCATGAAGGCAAAGCGTTTTGGATCGAAGCCACGTTCAATGCTCACGAGGCGAATGGCGCCTGCCATGCGCGAATTTGCGACGCGCAGGATCGCCTCGGCGGCCTCTACCGTGGACAGGCCCAGCGGTTCCCCGACATGAGTGTCGATGGCCTTGCTGGCCGCCTCTACATCGAGCCTCTCCAGCTTACCACCAATGGGATTATCCGGGTCGATCCGTCCCAGGACCACGTTTGCATCAGTGACCGTCGGGCGCGTGTTGCCGAGGCCATAGGCGACCGGTCCGGGGTTGGATCCCGCACTTTCGGGGCCGATGTTCAAAAGCCCGCCCTTGTCGACCCAGGCAATAGAGCCGCCGCCGGCGCCGATGGTGGTGATCTCGATCATCGGAGTGCGCACCACCATGCCAAAGTCGATCGAGGTCTGCGGCGAGAGCATGGACTGGCCTTCGGCGATAAGGGACACATCGAAACTGGTGCCGCCCATATCGCCGGTGATGATGTTGTCGAACCCTGCAGAAGAGGCAATGTATCCCGCCGCGATCACCCCCGCCGCAGGGCCGGAAAGGGCAGTGCGCACCGGCAGGCGGCAAGCGGTATCCACCGCCATCACCCCGCCGTTGGACTGCACGATCATGAACTCGCCATCGAAACCGCCCGATTTCAGCGCATTCTCAAGACGGCCCAGATAGCCCGAAACCTCGGGCTGCAGGTAGGCGTTGAGCGCGGTTGTCGAGAAGCGTTCGAATTCGCGGATCTCCGGCAGGATCTCGGACGAGGCCGAGACATGCGGGTTGGGCCAGACCGCGCGCACGGCGGCAACCGCTGCGACCTCGTTCCCGGGGTTGGCATAGGCATTGGCAAAAAGGATCGCCACAGCTTCGCAGCCGTTCTCACGCAGCTGAGTTGCAGCCGCGCGCACCGCGTCCAGATCGACGGGCGTGCGGATGGTTCCGTCGGCCAAGGTACGCTCTGGCACCTCAAGCCGATTGCGGCGATCCACAACGGGTTCGAAATCGCCGCGCAGGCCCCAGGTGCGGGGGCGATCACGGCGGCGCATCTCAAGAACGTCCCGCAGCCCTTCGGTGCAGATGACGCCGGTCTTGGCGCCTTTGCGTTCAAGCAGCGCATTGGTGCCCGCAGTGGTGCCATGCACGACCACCGAAATCTCGGAAAGGTCGGTCACCTGCTGACCGATCCCATCCAGAAAACCACCCGATTGATCAGGGCGCGTTGTCGGCACCTTGGCAACGGCAGCACTGCCATCCTTTTCGTTCAGTACAAAGACGTCGGTGAAAGTGCCACCTACGTCAACGCCAATCATGCGGCCGCTCATGCCGTGGCCTCCCGCCAGTTGGTTCCATATAGCGCATCTGCGCGCGCTTCGCTTACAAACCCGCGCGCCACGTCGCGGGCCACATCTTCGGGGGAGCGGCCCGCCGCATCGCCGTAGCCACCGCCACCAGGCGTCTCAAGCCGTACAGCCTGGCCCTGACGGAGCTTTATCCCGCGCATTTTCGAGGCGAGCGGAGGGGTCTTCCAGCCGTCATCCTGCTCGTAGGTAAAGACATTGAGCGCCCCATCCTGCCCTTCTGCAATGCCCTTGGGCGCAAAGCGGCCGCGCTCTCCGAACAAGAAGGCCTCGGCGCCGTTTTCCTCAAGCACCTCGATCTCGTAGACCGCGCCCATGCCACCGCGATGGGCACCGGCGCCTGCACTGTCGGGGCGCAGGGCCCATTTTCGGAACATCACGGGGTAGGCCGCCTCCAGGATCTCCATCGGCGGGATCGTCGCGGTGGAAATGGGCGCATTGCCGTGGTTCAGACCGTCGCTTTCGGCAGAACCGCCGTGACCGCCCCCGTAGAAGCTGAACATGACCCAGGGCTGCCCGTTCTTGCGCTTGCCCGCGATCGAGAGCGCGTTGATCGTGCCATAGGCATTGGCAACAACCCGGTCAGGCGCGGCCCCCGCAAAGGCCGAGAAGATCACATCGATCATGCGCAGGATTGTCTCGGTATAGCCCCCAGTGGGCGCCGGGAACTCTGCAGACAATAGCGATCCTTCGGGCACCTTCACCTCGATCGGGCGCATCACCCCGGCATTGGCGGGCAGGCTGGGAAAGATATGTTTGATCGCCACATAGGCGGTGGCAACGGTGGTGGGCAGCGCGATGTTCACGGGACCTGCACATTGCGGAGCAGAGCCCGCAAAATCGAGGGTCAGGCGGTCCCCCTTGATTTCCAGCGCGACCCGGATCGGCAGCGGTTCATCGGTGATCCCGTCGTTATCAAGGTAATCCTCCGCCTCCCAGCGCCCATCGGGCAGCGCCTCCAGCTCGGAGCGCATCAGCGCCTCGGCCCGGTGACCCAGCGCATCAAGACCTGCGCGCACGGTGCCCGCGCCATATTCGTCCAGCAGCTCATCCATGCGTTTGACGCCCAGATCCAGCGCGCCAAGCTGACCGTTGAGATCGCCCATGGCCGATTGCGGCAGGCGCGTGTTGCGCAACAGGATGTCGATGATGTCCTGATTGACCTCGCCCGCGCGGGCCAGACGCACCGGCGGCAGAACGAAAGCCTCCTGGAAAACTTCAGTCGCGGCCGGGTTGTAATTGCCCGGTACCGCACCGCCCACGTCATGCCAGTGGCCGACCGAAGCGAGATAACAGAACAGCTCTCCATCGCGGAAATAGGGGCGCACCAGACGCATGTCGCTGAGGTGGGTGCCCCCGATATGAGCATCGTTGAAGATGTAGATATCACCATCCTGAAGGTCACCATCAGCAGCGGCCTTTTCGATGACCGCCTTCACGGCAAAGGACATCACCCCGACAAAGATCGGCAGCCCGGACTTGCCCTGCACCAGCGTGTCGCCCGTCGCAGCGTGATACAGACCGTGGCTGGCGTCATGTGCTTCGGCGATGATCGGATTGAAGGCGGCACGGAACAGAGTCGCATCCATTTCATCGGCGATCTGCTCCATGCGCCCGGCCAGCACCGAAAGTGTGATGGGATCGATTTCACTCATGCTTTTGCCCTTACCTCTGCCATGTCGTTCCAGACGTCCTGTCGTGTGATCTTGCCGCCTTCGAGTTCGAACCGGTCGATGAAACGAATCCCCGAGAATTCAATCCCGTCCAACCACTCTCCCGAAAGGGTTCCGAAACAATAGACGATGGCGGCAGCCCCTTCGGACTGCATCGCGTCGAACCGCTCGTAGGTCTTGGTCACGAATTTGTAGCGCGGCTTTGACCAGTCGATCAGTTCATCCAGTGTGGTCATCTCTGGAGCGCCCGGGAACTGCATGGCAAAGCCGGGCGCCAGCAAGGCCTGCGCAGCGGCCAGATCACGCCGCTCCATCGCCCCAAGGTAGCCTCGCACGACCTCTCGCGGGTCCGGAAGGGCGACGGCACCGCTGCGCGATCTGCGCCCGCGCATGTACTGATCCGAAGCCATCTCGCGGATCATGATGGTAATCGCCCCAGGATCCGCCGGAACAACGAGGCGGACCGCATCGGTCAGAGCCTCGCCCAGACGCCGCTTTTCCTCGGCGCCATAGCCTTGCAAAAGGTGCAGTTCAACAATCGGCACGAGTCTCTCCCTCTAAAATCTGTACTATCTGTAATACAGGTTGGCACCACTTGTTAATACAGAAATTGAATTACAGACCGAACTGCAAGCTTGATTTTCCCAAAGCCGTCTGTACCATCGTGGAGAATTCTGGAGGGAATCCCTGGTGAACAAACCGGACAAAATCAGCTTGCCTGAAGGCGCCAAGGCGCGCCGCGTTTATCTTTCCCTGCGCGATCAGATTGCTGATGGGCGGCTGCCCGAGGGGGAAACGCTCCCTTCGGAGCAAAAGCTTGCCGAACTTTTCGACGTCTCCCGTGTGACCATTCGCCGGGCTCTTGAATCGCTAACCTCAGCAGGACTGGTAGAACGGCGCGCAGGCAGCGGCTCGCGCGTGCGCACGGGGGCAACTGGCAGTCAGCCAATGGCAATGGACATGACGACCCTTATGCCACAGCTGGTGGAAATGGGTCAAAGCACCACGGCGCGGCTTTTGTCCTTTTCCTATGCCACCGCGCCGGAATTCGTCGCCTCTGCCATGCGCATCGAATCAGATGAACAGGTCCAGATTGCAACCCGCGTACGCCTTGCCGGCGACACGCCATTTTCGCATCTGACAACCTATGTTCCGGCTGAAATCGCCAGAAATTATTCCGAAAACGATCTGGCAACGACCCCGCTGTTCAAACTGCTGGAACGCAGTGGCGTGCAAATCCAGGAAGCCCATCAATCCGTCACCGCAACCCTGGCGGGTCCGGACGTTGCCGAGGCGCTTGAGGTTGCTGTCGGCTCCGCCCTTCTGTCGCTGCGCCGCGTGGTGCGTGATGTGGACGGGAATGGTGTTGAATATCTGGCGGGCCTTTACCGCCCCGACATGTTCCGTCTCGAAATGCCTCTGACACGCGTCGGAGACGGGGCCGCCCGCCATTGGGAACCCGCGATAGGTAAGACCGAGGAGGAGGCGCCGTGACCCATCCGCGCACCCTTCTGGACAAACTCTGGTCGGCGCATGAGATCCTTCGACGTGAGGACGGCACGTCGATCTTGTGGGTGGACCGTCATCTGGTCCACGAAGGATCACACCACGCATTCGGCAAGCTTGCCGCGCGCGGGGCCAAGGTCACCGCGCCGGAACTAACTTTTGCCGTGGTGGACCACTACGCGCCCACGCGCAACCGAGACCAGATCGCAGATCCGCAGATTTCCCACATGATCGACACCCTGCGCAAGAATGCAGCGCAGCATGGCCTGCGCCTTTTCGACCTCATGGATCCCGCGCAGGGCATCGTTCATGTGATCGGACCCGAACAGGGCCTCACCCTGCCCGGACTGTTGATCAACTGCGGCGACAGCCATACCTCCACTCACGGGGCCTTTGGCGCGATGGCTTTTGGCATCGGCGCCACCGAAGTCGCACATGTTCTGGCAACGCAGACGATCTGGCAGAAGAAACCGCAATCCATGCGCATCACCGTCGAAGGCAGTCTCGGCCCCGGCGTTAGCGCCAAGGATATTGCGCTCAACTGGATCGCGCGCCTTGGCACCGGCGGCGCCCAGGGCTGCGCCATCGAATATGCTGGGAACGCGGTGCGGGATCTGAGCATGGAAGGGCGTATGACCCTCTGCAACCTGTCGATCGAGGGCGGCGCGCGACTGGGGATGGTCGCGCCGGACGAGGTGACCTTTGCCTATCTCAAAGGTCGCCCCTACGCCCCGAAAGGCGACGACTGGGAGGCCGCCCTGGCTGATTGGGCCAATCTGCGCTCGGATGACGGTGCCAAATTTGATCGGGAAGTGACACTGCACGGCGATGATATTGCCCCCACAGTGACCTGGGGTACCAGCCCCGAACAGGCCCTGCCTGTGACTGAGAACATACCGGACCCGGCAACGCTTGATCCCGGCAAGGCGGATGCAGCGCGGGCCGCACTGGATTACATGGGCCTGCCCATAGGACGCCCGCTGGACGGCATCCAGGTGGATCAGGTCTTTGTCGGCTCCTGCACGAATGGACGGATCGAAGATCTGCGCGCCGCCGCCGCCGTGATGGCCGGGCGCAAGGCCAAGGTTCCCGGTATGGTTTCACCGGGATCAGCACAGGTGAAAGCCCAGGCTGAACAGGAAGGACTGGATCGCATTTTCACAGAGGCAGGCCTCGATTGGGTCGCCGCGGGATGCTCCATGTGCGTGGGCATGAACGGCGACCTTGTGGCACCCGGCAAACGCTGCGCGTCGTCGACCAACCGCAATTTCCGTGGCCGCCAAGGCCCCGGCGCACGCACGCATCTGATGTCGCCTGCCATGGTGGCCGCGGCTGCCGTCACCGGCACAATCACAGATGTGCGGCCACTCTTGCACGGAAGGTCTGTTTAATGGCGGGCTGGAGCACACATTCGGGCCGTGCGATCGCCCTGCCCCTGCACAATGTTGACACCGATCAGCTGATCCCAGCACGTTTCATGTCCGCATCGCGCAGTGAAGGCTACGGAAAATTCCTGCTGCACGATATGCGGTTTGACGCTGACGGCGCAGAGATCGCCGATTTCCCCCTGAACCGTCATGAAGGCGCTAGCGTGCTTGTGGCGGGGCGCAACTTCGGCAGCGGCTCCTCACGCGAGGCGGCGGTCTATGCGCTGGTGGATGCCGGGATCACCGCCGTCATCGCGCCAAATTTCGGCGACATCTTTGCCAGCAACGCGGTGAACAACGGTCTTTTGCCCGCGCGCCTTCCCGAACATGAAGTCACGCAACTGATCGACAGTCTAGCGGATCAATCCGCCGCCGTGCTGATCGACCTTAGGGCCGGAGAATTGCGGATCGGCGATCAGGGTTATGCTTTTGAATTGGACGACAGCTGGCGGACCAAGCTGATCAACGGTTGGGACGATATTGATTTGACCCTGAACCACGAAGACCAGATCCAAACCTTTAAGGATCAAAGATTTCAAACAACGCGGTGGGCCTGGCCCGCGGCGCAAGACCAAGAACCGCCCAGCAGAAGGGCGCAGTGACCGCCGGACACATTCCGGCACCAACGAATGGGACAGATCGCGTCTGTCTTGCAACAGGAGGAAGAAAATGAAGATGACCTTTATGGGCGGCCTGATCGCCAGCTCAACCCTGATCGCCAGCGTGGCTCAGGCGGAAGAAACCATTTCCGCGGTTCACGCCTTTCCAGAAACCCTGATCTATACCAAAAGCTTCCTGTCCTTCGTGGACAAGGTAAACGAAGCCGGGAAAGGCGTCATCCAGATCGACGTGCGCGGCGGTCCCGAGGCGATCGGGATGTTCCAGCAGCCCGACGCCGTTCGCGACGGGATCGTGGACATGGTCTACACGCCCGGTTCTTTCTATGGCGGCTCGCTGCCCGAAAAGGATGCCATGGTGGCCTCGAACCTGACGGCCGTCGAAACCCGCGAGAACGGCGGTATCGCCCTGATCGACCAGATCCATCAGGAAAAGATGGGACTCAAGTACCTTGGCTGGTTCGACAGCGGCGTTTGTTACAACCTTTGGACCCGCGAAGAGCCCAGCTTTGACGATGCGGGCAACCTCGAAGTCGAGGGCCTGAAACTGCGCGGAAACAACGTCTACAACGCCTTTTTCACCAACTACCTTGGCGCGCAGGTGATCGACCTGCCCACCGGCGAGGTCTACTCGGCCCTGCAGCGCGGCGTCGTGGATGCCACCGGCTGGACCCAGATCGGCCTGATCGACCTCAAGTGGAACGAATTCCTGAACTACCGGATTGAACCCTGCTTCTTCTCGACCGACCTGGGCGTGATCGTAAACCAGGAGAAATGGGACTCCCTCAGCGATGAGGCCAAGACCATCCTTCAGGACGTGGCGATCCAGCACGAGAAGGACAGTGTAGCCGCCCTGCGCACCAAGCGGGACGAGGATTTCGCTGCCCTTGAAGCGGCCGGCATGAAGGTTGTCTCGCTTGAAGGTGATGCCAAGGCCAACTACCTGGCCGCCGCCCGTGAAAAGACCTGGGAACGCATGAAGGGCCTGATGGCCGAGCAACCCGGCGGCACAGGCAACTATGACCGTCTGATAGAGCTGTTCTACGATCTGGATGCGGCCCAATAGGCCCTCTGGCAAGCACGTACAGGCCTGCTTCCCAGCAGGCCTGTAGCCTCTTTTCGCCTGTTTGGAGCCGATGAATGCCCCCACTTTCCAAGGCCTATGATGCGTTCTTGAATGCGATGGCGATCATATCCGGCGCCACGCTGGTCTGGCTGATGGTATCAGTCGTGACCTCGGTTCTGATGCGCAACCTTGGCCTTCAGCCATTTGCCTGGCTGTTCACCTCTGGCGAATACGGTCTTCTGTATATGACCATGCTCGGCGCCCCATGGCTGGTTCGTGAGCGGGGACATGTTCATATCGAACTGGTGACCTCTGCCCTGCCCGAAGGCCCGCGCCGTTTGGTCAGCCGCTTTGTGGCGCTCTTGTGCGTGCTCGTTTGCGTTCTTTTGGCGTGGAAAGGTGTGGAGCTGTTCCTCAAAAACATCGAGCGCGGCGACTACGACACCCGCGCCTATTATTACCCCCGCTGGCTGCTCACAATTGCCTTCCCCATCAGCTTTGGACTGATGGCGATTGAATTCTCCCGGTTCGTCTTCGGATCGGAACTGATGCACTCCGGCGAAGCAGGAATTCACGAATAATGGAATGGTATGAAGCGCTTGCCCTGTTGCTGGGCACCATCGTCGGCCTCATGGCCATTGGCATGCCGGTGGCGCTGGCGTTTCTGGCGGCCAATATCGTTGGCGCCTGGGTCTTTATGGGCGGCGACCGCGGCGTCGGGCAGCTCCTAAACAACGGTCTTGGATCGCTCACCAAATACGCGCTGGTCCCGATCCCGCTGTTTCTTTTGATGGGTGAGATTTTCTTTCACACCGGGCTGGGTGGGCGCATGTTCAACGCAATCGACCGGTTGCTGGGGCGCCTGCCCGGCCGACTGAGCTATGTGACTGTTCTTGGCGGAACTGCTTTTTCGACACTCTCCGGCTCTTCCATGGGGTCGACCGCACTTCTGGGATCGCTGATGGTGCCCGAAATGAGCCGCCGGGGCTACAAACCCCACATGAGCATCGGCCCGATTCTGGGCACCGGGGGTCTTGCGATCATCATCCCCCCATCAGCGCTGGCAGTCCTGCTGGCAACCTTAGCGCAGATCGATGTCGGCGCGCTGCTCATCGCAGGTGTGATTCCGGGGCTGATCCTTGCGAGCATGTATATCGGCACCATCTGGCTGCAAACCCGCATCGATCCGGATGCCGCCCCTGCCTACGAGGTGGAGGAGATGACCCTTGGCGCCAAACTTTCGCTTCTCTTGCGCGAAGTAGTGCCCATGGTGGGCGTGATGGTGGTGATTATCGTGCTGATGATCAACGGCTTCGTCACCCCGTCCGAGGCGGCCGCCTTTGGCGCGCTTGGTGTATTGATCCTGGCGGCTGTCTTTCGCTGCCTGACGTGGGAGGTCATGCGCAAGTCGATCAATGGCGCCTTGCGCGTCACGCTGATGGCCTATCTTATCGTCTTCGGCTCAGCGACCTTCAGCCAGCTTATGGCCTTTTCCGGTGCCTCGCGCGGGCTGGTCAGTTGGGCAACCTCTTTTGATCTCGCGCCAATCTCCATGCTCCTTGTCATGTTCGCTGTACTGCTGCTGCTAGGCATGTTCATGGAGCAGATCTCGATGATGCTGCTGACGGTTCCGATCTTCTTCCCACTGGCACAAACGCTTGGCTTTGATCCCATCTGGTTCGGCTTGATCATGCTATTGGCGCTGGAAATCAGCTTTACCACCCCCCCCTTTGGTCTGCTCCTTTTTGTGATGAAAGGTGTAGCGCCTGCAGAGACAACCATGCGCACGATCTACACGGCAGCCTTTCCCTTCATCGGCTGCTCCCTTTTGCTAGTTGCCTTGCTTGTAGCCTTTCCAGGGATTGCGCTGGTGTTTTCCGGGTAGCCAGGGGAAACCTAGGCCCAAAGCCATGTAACTTTGATGGTAACCACCACTGGGCGGCGCAGACGCTTATGTTAGCGTGGGCTGCCCGAAGGGTGATACAGAAACGGGCCCAAACACGGCGAAGACCAACGCAGACGGGGAACCGGCTCAATACAAAAAACGACCACATCAAAGGAAAATGTCACCACGAATGCGGTGCACACGAATAGATCTCACATCAAGATGAGCACTGTCGGCTTCTTTGGAAATCCAAGATGGTGCGGTCGAGAAGACTCGAACTTCCACGGGAGTTACCCCACAGCGACCTCAACGCTCTCGATCAAAACTATCGTTTTCCAGCAAAAGCAAATGCTTACGTATACCCTCTTCAGAAGAGCAGGAATACCAGCGCCTCCTCAAACGTCAAGAACCAACGTCAAAATCGGATGTTTGGCTCGAATGTGTGACACAATGTGTGACAAGCTTCAGGGTATTTGATCCCATGTCCACGCTTGAGATTTGCGACTACAAATGTCCATGGTGCCCAGCGCAAGTAGGTGCAACAGATGTTCGACGATTTCGACCTAGCCCAACTCGATCAGTACCTGATGTCAGATGATAGCCCAGAGGACTGCATGATGCTGTCTGATCTTGATGGTTTTCTGCACGGTGTAGTTTGCAGCCCAGCGCCTATTCCTCGTGAAGAGTGGCTACACAATGCCCTTGGAGACACCCCAGACAATCTACCTAAGTGGGTAGTCGATACCGTAGACAATTTGCACGGCAGCATAGCCGTAGATCTTTCCTCTTCTTCACCAGAACCAAGCCCGATCTTCTGGGAAGGACCTGAGGGGCAGGTCATAGCTATGGACTGGTGCGAAGGATTTATGGATGCTGTAGCCCTCAGGCCCAAAGATTGGCTAAAGTTGACCGAAAGCCGGGAGCATGGTCATCTTATGACTCCTATCGTTGCCCACCTCTTCGATGATATTGGACAGTCGCTCTTGGGCATCCAAGAGGCTCAGCTACCCCAAGCTCTGGATGAAGCCTCGAAAGCCATACCTACCACTGTAGTCGAGGTTTATCATTTCTTTCGGGCAATGGACCGCAGCTGAGAGGCACTGAGAGGCCCCACAGGTACACGAGCCACAACGGAAGCCCCCGTCCAGTCATGACACAGAAGTACCACCACAGTCCCTCAGGGGTGCAGCGCGAGTGCTTCCAACTACAAAGATAGCCAATGCCCAGCGCAAGTAAGTGGATCAGATGCCTGCCCACTTCACCTTGGCATAACGAGATCAGTGCAAAAGCCCCCACACCTGCCGACGAGGATATGAAAACTTCGGGCAACAAGTCGTCCTTGCAGGCAGTGAAGTGATGGCTCAAGATTACGCTTAAACTGTTCATGAACCGGCTTTGGCACTTGCCAGAATGTGACAGGCACCGAAATCCAGACCATTTTGGGAGATATGGCGAATGGCAAGTTGTTCAAACTGTGGAAAAAAGTTTGGCTTTTTAGAAACAGGCGTCGGTGGCCTGTGTACTCAATGTGATTACCTTGCGTCTGTTGATCCGAGTGAAGTCGATGACATCGTTCAACATGCCCAGCTGAAGCAAGAAATTGAAGATGTACTATTGACCACCGAGACGGCACCCAACCTTAACATCACTAAGCGCATTGAGATTGTCACTGCCGAGTGCGCCCTTGGGATGAATATGTTCAAAGATTTGTTCGCAGGTGTCCGCAACGCCGTTGGTGGCCGTTCTGAAGCTGTTCAAGAGACAATGCGTGATAGCCGAAGAATGGCTCTCTACGAACTTAAAAAAGAAGCTTACGAGGTTGGAGCCAATGCCGTTGTTGGCGTGGATCTCGACTACATTGAGCTATCAACAGCTGGGCCAGCTGGCACCATGGTTATGTTAGCAGCTTCTGGCACTGCCGTTGTAATTGAAGAGCACGATGATGCTTGAATAGCTATTTCAGATGATTTCATCATGGAGACTGATGGATGCTATCGGCTCCAGTCCAAAGATCAGCTTGGATTGAGCAAGACCATACATCAAGGCACGACAAAGAAGGGCCACCACAGCCCCTCTCATGCAGTATACGGACGAATTAAAGCCATGGAAGAACACCGATTACAAAGAGGTTGACTGGCGGCTACAAATGCAGTTGAATAACAATGCGTAGAGAACTTACGTCCTTTGGCATGTGTTTTTCTACTCTATACCCTTTCTTCTACTTCCTCCCTAAGTAAGATGAAATCCTAAGTTTGAATCTTAAGAGTCTTCCTAGGCTGCCTCTATCAGGTCAAAGTCCTCTTCATCCTCAACACATTCACAATGATCAATAAGACCATCTGAAGAGCAATCTTTGGCCTCGCTTGAGATCATTTCCGTTTTCACCTCCCCACTTTCGTCAAGGTAAGAGCAGTCCATAGTGATTTCCCTGCCAAGCTGAGAGATTGTAGCTGCCTTCAGTGCCTTTTCTGCTTCATGCAGATCAGATTTCTTCACCAAAAGAGAATCATGCACAGGCCAGCTTACGATTCCTTGTGATCGCAATTCCTCCATGGCAGAGACGACAATCGTTGCCTCCTCAAACATGAGGTCAAACTGTCTGGATTTGGCCAGCCTCAAGAACGGAAAGGCTGCGTGGATCTGCTCCATGTAAAAGCCGCAAGGTTTCCTCAGGTTGTGCAGCTTCTTGAACGGAATCGTCTTGCCTGTCGCTTTATCCTTCGTCTTGGACTTGGGAAACTGCTTTAGGTCGCCCTTCCTACAGAGGTATGCATTGACCAAGAGCTTCGCAGCCGTCCGGTGTAGCTCCTCCTCATCCGTTCCCTTGGCGTCCCGTACAAATTTGATCTTTTGGTATGGATCAGTTGGCAAGACAACCTTTGATCCGATCAAGCCATGTGCGATACTCAAGAAGCTGGCCTTAAAATCAATCTCACATACCGGTTCACCCCCGATTGTCATTTCCAGCCTTTGCCGTTCTGGTATCGTCTGCCATGGGCCGTATAGGCGTCCCCCAGATCGCAAGCTGCCGTTGTTGAAGATCCTGTAACACCGTCCGTAGGAAACATCCTTGGGAGAGACCAGCGGCTGAGCAGTCATGAGCTTGTTGAAACCTGCAACCTGCTTCTCCAACTTGCTGATTTCCGGCTCGAACTGCTTCCGTCCCATGGGTGTTCCCCCAGTCGTTTTGCCTTTGATCGTCTCTTTCTTGCTTTTGACGATGACCAGAGGCCCCAACCCGTGGAGTTTGTAGCGGCCCAGCGCAGGAAGTTGCTCGAAGTCCACCATAAACAGCCTTGCCAGCCCATCACGCTTGGAGGCCTTTTGGTGTAGTGTGATTATCCCCTGCCTCAACAGCGCCTTTCGAGTGGTGTCGGCTATCGAATGTCCATAAGGCGGACCAGCGTATTCCCCTGCACCCCCTGTCCATGCAATCAAGCCGGTGTCTGTTGTTTTGGCCGCAACGAGGAAATCACTCAGGCATCTGATATACTTGAGGCTTTGAACCTGTCCCTTGGAGGGCAGCCCAAGATCACTGGCCAGTTTGGTGACAGTTTCCATTGTAGCCGAGTCTGCTGGCTCAAAATCCCGGTAAACGAATGCATCGGCCTTTTCCAAAGTGCCGTAAGATTTTGACACGAGTGTGCGCTTCTGTTGTTCAACAGTCATAATTTTCCTTTCTGATTGGGGAGCACAAACGCAAAAAAGACCCCAGTAGGGTCTAAGCCTGCATCAAGGCAGGGTAGGGTAGGTCATGCTAGATTTTGAGAAAATACGGGGTCACAAAAGATTCCCGACTATGGAAACAAAAAGGCTCAGCCGTTAAGGCCAAGCCAATCATTTCAGTGACTATCTTTATCACAGCAAGGGCTGCAGAGCAAGGGTTTTCTCAAATTGCTTAGTTAGGTGTCGATATTCTAGCTTTCCCTGTAGCCTATGCAGTCACAGCATCTCCGCCAATAAATATCATTCAAAATCAACATTTTACTCCATGGCAGCCCAGCGTCAGCCACATGACATATTGAGGGCACAAGATTGGATAGGCTGCACCAGTGAGGCACGCCCCTGTCAGCTTTGAGGAGATCTTCCAAACGCAACATCTGCTAGTTTCCGGCCCTTGCGCCGCTCCTCTCGCTGTGATGCGTGACAACTGAACTGGCTCACTTGAAGGGAGGGCTTTGAAAAAGGTCGGACTTATATAGGCTGGCAAGATCTTTAAAACCGTTGATTTCTGAAACGGCTAGAAACTGATCCGGTGAAGCTCCAAGCCCCAACTCAAAAGCTTCGCATGCTATCACCTGTATGGCCATTTTAGATCTGGTCGGCTCCTCAGGCGGTTCAATTGTTAAGCTCGCCATTCTGCCGGGTTTGATTTCCGCCTTGAAGGTGGATGACCACTTCGCTTCATCAGTCGGCTCTGCAAGGCCGTAAACATAAAGCTGGTTTCCCTTAGAGCAGGTCTGATCTTTTCTAATCCTCATGGCATCCCCAACCAGCAGGTCTTGCAGATGCAATTTGCCACTATACTTGGATCGTTCTTCTGAGCTCAAATTGATTTCAAATGCAGCCGCAGAGCATGCAGCTACGGTCATAGCAATGCCAAGTGCAAACGTCTTCATATCCCGGAAACACCTTTGAGTTGATTTTCACTCAGCGTAACTGATTGCATTGAGCATTCAACCAGCATCATTCGGCTACAGCCTGCTGTTACTGGTCGCATGTTACTGCCGGATGGTAACATTAGGATTATTTTGCTTCCAAATGTGACTAGAATCACTTTAGACTAGAGTCATATGTTACCAATTGAGGTTACCATGGCGACCCTAGGCTACAGACGAGTGAGCACCACAGACCAAAACCTTGATCGGCAGGATCTGGGGCAGGTTGATAAGACCTTCGAGGAGAAACTATCGGGCAAGTCAGCAGCTGGCCGCCCAGCGCTTCAAGAAATGATCGACTACGCCAGGGATGGGGACGTTGTAGTTGTCCATTCCATTGACCGACTGGCAAGGGACCTGCGAGACCTTCAGTCAATCATCGAAACCCTGAACAACAAGGGAGTGACGATCACCTTCAAGTCAGAGGGACTGACCTTCTCGGCAAGTTCGGACGATGCTTTTGCCAAGCTCCAACTCCAGATGATGGGGGCCTTTGCTGAGTTCGAACGGAACATCATCCGCAAAAGGCAAGCTGAAGGTATCGCCAAGGCAAAAGCCAAAGGCGTCTACAAGGGAGGCAAGAAGCGGATCGACAGACAGAAGGTCAGAGACCTGAAGCAGGAGGGCCTCTCCACTTACAAGATCTCAGAGGCGCTGGGCATCAGCCGTATGTCAGTCCATCGGATACTGAACGAAGAAGCTTGATTGTGTAGATACACGGAAGGTCCCAAATCAATCGTGGGACCCTCCAGAAAATTCCGAAACGGTTTGGCCTAGGCCGGTTTGCGACTCAGAATCCAAAAGAAAAAAACACTCAAAACCTGTCCACTTGTGGTGGTTGGCTAAAGTAGTCCGATCAGGCTACTCCAAACCCGATACAACGAGTAGTTCGACCAAACGTGTTTTGCAATCTGCATCAAGTTGTTGCTTATCCTTCAATAACTTCACGCAAATACGTAGTTCCTCTTGCTTGGGCACATCGCCTGCCGAAAGTACTCCTCCGTTAATCTCATTATACCTTTCAACCGATGGCAAGTTCGCTACACGCTCAAGGTAGTCTCCGGCTAGGTCTTCAAAATGCTTCCTCACCTGAGGCAATCCTCCTCCGGCTGCCAATCTCCAAAACTCTAGGTAATCAGCCTCTATGCTGTCTAGCTCAAGCCGAGTGCTTTCAAGACTGTCAGACAGTCGTTGAATTTCCTTTTCAGCATTTTCAAGCGCTTCCATTTTCTCAAGATGAGTCAGGCTTAATTGATGCAGCTCTTGTTGTGCTATTTCCAGCTCTGCTTGCGTCCGGCTAATGTTCTCGCTCAGCTTACCTTTGATCAGGTTGACCGTAATAGAAAGAACCTCGCCTAAGTCCTGACAAGGAATGTGTTCGAAACCGACCTCACCCAAGTAGTTGACGATCCACGCTCCATCGCCCTTTTCTCTCTGCAGGTAGGCGACAGATCCATTAAACCGATCTTCCATTCTCCACCCACGATTTGTCTTGGTCACTTCATAGGAAGCCATCCCCGGCGACTGCCAGCCAGCCTCTGTTTCTAAAAAAACTACGCCTTCTCCGCCGCACACAAATGAGAACACTCCCTCTAGAAGATCATCCTCCGCCTGAGCACTTCTCGTGCCATACAGAAGACACGAAAATACGCCTAACAAAAATAAAAAGGCCATCCTAACGTACAGCACAGCAGTCATTCCCTTCCCTTAAAGTCAAAATACACAAGCTCGGAGAAATCGAACTATCTGCAGTCACAATCTACTGCGACAGCCTCAATCCAATATCGCAACTGTTCCAATTTGTAGCCTTGCCCATACTTCGAGCCAACGCCACCAATACTAGACCATCCACCAATCTGGTCGATCAACTCCAGCGGAGCCTCCACCTCTCTGAGCCGGTCCCTCATCGTATGTCTGAGGCTATGAGCAGTCAGACCATCAAATCTAGCCTTCAGCCATTTACTCAAAGCATTGGATGCATGTGTTGCCCTGCAGCCATCATCATGGATGTAACGAGGATAGAACCACCCATCGCCAGACTGACGGAGAGCCGCTCTCATGGCCTCCAGCCCGTAGCCCATCAAAGGCAAGGATCGTTCGCTACCGGTCGTTTTGAGGCGCCTCATGGGGTTTGGGCGTATGTGGATGACCTCTTGTTCAAGGTCGATGTCGTCAACCCTCAGGCCGACAATCTCGCCCAGCCTACAGCCCGTCTCTCCAAGCATGGGCATTAGCAGGCGTATCGGGCTTTTGGATGCCAGAGCTTCTTCGTAGCCTTGTTGCAGTTGCTCCTTGGTGAAGGTGCCTCGCTTTTTCCTGTCCTGCCCCTCGTTCTTGATGATCAGGCGAGAGAAGGGATTCCGCTTTTCGATCTCAAGCTCTGAGAAGCCGTAGTTGAGTACGGCAGAAATGCAATCCAATCGGCGCCTAATCGTTGCTGTCGAGTTCCCTTTACTTCGCAATGAATTCACGAAGGCCTTTGCATCTTCCCTCGTGTAGCTGCCGATGGGTTGATCCCCCGACTGCTTGCAAAGTGTTTCGACCGCTAACTTGGTGGGCTTGGGGTCAATGCCCCGCAACTCAAGATACTCGGCAGCAACCTCTCCAAGGGTAAAACGCCTTGGCTGCATCGAAGCGATAGCCGTACTTAAGTCGATCTTTTGACCTGACGCAAATGCCCCATCCAGCAAAGACGTCAAACGCTCAGCCAACGCTTCCGCAGCGGAACGTTCACGCCCAAGACTGAGTCGAATGCTTGGCCCATAGTTTTGAACTGCACTCTTCGGAGTTCTTCGATTGTAATAGAAGACCCCACGACGCTCAATTGTGTACCGAATGTGTTCCAACAGATGTTACCTCTCGCAAGATTTAATGAGGGAAAACATAAGCTTGCTTGAGATAGTTGGTGCGGTCGAGAAGACTCGAACTTCCACGGGAGTTACCCCACAGCGACCTCAACGCTGCGCGTCTACCAATTCCGCCACGACCGCACTGTCCAGGCTTGGTGTAGGGGCGTATAGACGAGCCACATAAGGATGTGAAGAGGCAAAATGCCAAGAATCGCCTCTTCCCATATCTTATTTTGGCGTCACCCCGGATGGGCTTCACGGACTGCGCGAAAGCCGACCGGCGGCGACTGAAACACTTGAATAACGCGGATCAATCCGTCGAAAAACTCGGCAAGGCCAATGCGCTACTGGATGCCGGAACGGGTTGAGTGAGCGCCCCCCCACCGAGGCCAGCAGAGGCGGCCTTGATCAGTGCGACACGCTCGGGCTGGCCAGGCGAAAAGACCGGCTCAGCGCCCCCTTCGAGCGCTGCAACTGCGAGACCATACCAATCCTGCGCAGCGTTAGCTCCTTTTGCCGCCCCAAACCCTTGAGACAGATGGTGACCGATCAGTTCGGCGTATGGACGCTTGCCGATGGCCACCATTATCAGCGCAGATCCCATGGCAATCTCAAGGTTGTCACGGCGATAACCAGAGAACATGCAAATCGTCGCGGTATTGGAGAGTTGCTCCAGCGACATATTTGATTGCAAAACGAATTTTTGCACATCCGCCAGCAGTGCCTGGCTGCTGTCCGCGCCAAGCCGCGCAAGGAATGGCTGGACGGCGGGACCAAACCCATCGCACTGGCTATCCACCTGGGCCGTACTGACATTTGGCAGATTAGCGACTGCGGCTTCACCAGAAGACAGAGCATAGGAACGAGCGAGGCAGAACTGCTCTCCGAGCGCAATGTCCGGGTCCGTCAAGTTTGAAACCGTCATGTAGCCCCCGTTCGAGCTCGTCAGCAGGCTGACTTTGCTGCAATAGCTTGCCAAGGATGCTGTCTGCGCTGGGGCCGCAGGCGCTGCAAACATCGGGATTGCTGCCCCGGCCTGACCTGCAGCAGACGCCATGACCGTGCCACTTTGCTGCTGTGGAGCGGGCGCTGGAGCGACTTGCGAGGGTGCCGCTGCCGTCTGGGTATCATTCACCCTACATACACCTTGGTGACAGGAAAAACTTGCCGTTGTAACCCCGCTCGCCACGAAATCATTGCGCTGGTATCCTTGCGGGGTGGACGCAAAGACCATCACGGTGCAGCGGGAGGCTCCACACCAGAAAGAGCTTCCTGAGTGTGAGGTATCCAGTATGTAGTCGTTCCGTCCATCGCCGTTCAAGTCTGCCAACCGCATGAAGCCCGATCGTTGTAACAGCTGTTCGGCGCTCGGGTCGGCCGAGGCTGCAATCTCATCAACCGCATCGCTAACTTCGATCGGCAGGCCAGAGTAGCCACTGCTGGCGCTGCGCACGCCTGCCGCCTCATCGCGCCAGGCATGCAAAAGGCCCCGCACTCCGTTCGGCCCCTGCATTGCCTTTATCACCTGGGGACCACCCACTTGGGCTCGATTGTAGGATGAGACAAGAAAGTCGCGCTCGTATGAGGTCAGCTGACCGGTTGCCGGAAAACCCATATGCACCTGATACTGCATGATGGCCGAACGCGACTTGCGGCCCATTACACCATCAGGCGTTCCCGCCGGGAAGCCGAAGTAGTTCAGTGACACCTGAGTTTCCCGGTTCTGGGCACGTGCGGCAGAGTAATTTGTACCGGTATTTCGCCTCTTGTTCCTGTTGACTTCGTTGATGATGGCGCCGCCTACGATACCGCCTAGAAGCGCGGCACCAAGGTTATCAGAAGCAACCGGACTCGCAGCGGGAGTCAGGAACAGCGACGCCATGACGGCGGCCTTTATCGGATTACGTACCATGAAATCGGGTCCTCTATTGCTGAATAAAAAGAATCACTGCAGATAGAGTAACCCGGATGCGCCGTTATCGCCGCGTAAATACTGCGTGGCTATCCGTGCAGCATTTTCTGAAAGTTCTTCGGAGGTACCGACATCATGGTCGAATGGATCACATCGGAGGCATTGGTCGATTATGATGAGGCGACGTCCTTCATGGAGCAGCGTGCGGCGGCAATCGCGGCCGGCACAGCAGAGGAATGCATCTGGCTGCTTGAACACCCGCCGCTGTACACGGCCGGGACATCAGCAAAGGCAGAGGACCTGACCGATCCGGAACGGTTTCCGGTTTACCCCTCAAAACGAGGTGGTCAATACACGTATCATGGGCCGGGCCAACGAGTGGTCTATGTGATGCTGGACGTGGGCAAACGGGGACATGATGTTCGCCGCTTCGTCCAACAACTCGAAGACTGGGTGATCCGGGCATTGGCCGAGTTCAACCTGACCGGACATATCCGATGTGGCCGCGTCGGGGTCTGGGTCGAGCGGCCGGACAAGCCGGTTACGGTCAGCGGACAAATGGCAGAAGACAAGATCGCAGCCATCGGGATTCGCCTGCGCAAGTGGGTCAGTTTTCATGGCATTTCGATAAACGTCGAGCCAGATCTTGAGCATTTTGGTGGTATCGTGCCCTGCGGCATAACGGAGTACGGCGTTACAAGTCTTGTGGACATGGGCCTGCCGGTCACCATGGCAGATGTCGATGTAGCGTTGAAACGCTGTTTTGATCAGGTATTCAGCTCAGAGCCGCCATCTGCCCCTCTGCGTGAGCCTGCTGGTTCGCAAGATCTTCCAAGGCGGCCAGTATGAGCTCCGGACGGGTGTACAACAACGTCCCATCCGCCCCTTCGCACACCCGATACTGTGAGTTCTGTCCGGTTACAGAAATGTCCCTGGTTCCCTCTGACGTTGGCTCTTCGCTGCCATAGAGGTAAACCGCACGGGCGGCCCCGGCCTTGCCCGAAACAAGCGGTCGCCAATCCCGCATAATCAGATCAACATCCGCGATAAAGCCAGCCCCGCCTTGCCGCATAGCAAAATCGTGGCTGTGGCGCAGAAGCGGTGCAAGGTTGAGGTTGGCAACCAAATCCGCATCCAGTCGCCCCGAGGAGGATTGCCGCGTCAGGAGCACTTCCACTCCTTTTCTGCGCACGCTGCGCGACCAGCTTCGCATAAGAACAGGCAACAGGGGACGTGCCAGCGATGAGCAAATTGCAAAAGCACGATGATACCCTTGAAGTGTCGCAAAATCCCGGATGGTCTTGAGCGGCCCAGACGGCGACACGGCAACAATACCACCGATGCGATCGCGCCAGCGCTTGGCTACGGCGTGCGCGAAAACGACACCTCCCCTATGTGCAAGCAGAATCGGACGCTGCAGGCCCTCCCGGTCCATGAGCGCCCCGAACTGCTCACTGAAAACGTCCAAGTGGCGGTCCCCTTTTGGAACCGGGCCGGAATCGCCGTATCCGTTGCGCAAAGGGACGTAGACCCGAAAGCCCAAACGTCGGAACTCCGTCTGCAGGCGCAAAACTCCAGCGAGGCAATCGAGCAGCCCATGCATGAAGACGACCGACTTTCCGGTTTCAGCTCCCAACCTGAGGTACTGGGTGCGCGTGCCCCCTGGAATGACGAGGGTGCCCGATGGTGGCATTGCAGCACCGGAGGCAATTGCCACGTCCGACGCATGCTCTTTCACGAGTGAGGCCGCAAGACGGATCAACTCGGCTGGCCCCGGCGCGCCCGCCTTGGCCACGGCCTGCCAAACTGCTCGGCTTGGCCAGTTCTTGTCGAACACGGCCTTGCCACTCATTAGGCAGGCAAGGGCATCAGCCTCTTCCTCGTCAAGATTGAAGCCCTGCTTCAGATAGGAAATGGCGCCGCTGAACATGGGCACATCCAGCACTTCGACCATCACCAGTGCGGTCTCTGAAACGACAGAGCCAGCCGACACCGGCCTGCAAAGCAGCAATGTTCCCGGTTTCTGAGAACTCAAGACGATAAAGTCGTCCCAAGTAAAGGTTCCAGATTGCAGGCGACCCGCAAATTCCTCCCAAACCCTGAGATTTACAAGGCTATTTGCTTCGAGAGTCTTCAACACATCCCGCGGCAATACGTCGATGATGCGCCGCGCCTCCCGTGAACACCGCAGGGCGCGTGCGCCCAAGGTTGTAACGAGCCACGCGCCACCACCATCCTCATAAACGTAAGCTGGATCAGGGCTGCTCTTGTTGGCCCATTGATCTCTCAGCGTCTCCAGAGCCTTGGCGAAATGAAATGCAAAATGTGGCGCGACTGCGGCTGGATTCTGCCCCCATATATCGAAAGGAGCCTCACTGTTACCTCCATTCAGTCGGCTATCAGAAAACCGATCATAACACTGTGGCTGAAGAACGGTATCATATATCGCAGATATGACCTGAAGCTGTGAAGGGCCTTCGCCCGCCAAACCAATGGCTTCATTGACGTTCGCTTCCACTCGTACCCTCATCACACCTACGGAACGCTGCCGCTTAGATGGCGGGTCAGCACAATCCTTTGCGAACGCCAGACCAGAGACAGTCTCCCTTTTTCCAGTGGCCCCAAGTCAACACTTGGTCAGCGGCCAATCGGAAAACAGATCATGTCTCAATGCCGACAAACGTTTACGACGCTTGAAGCGGCGAATTAGGTCACCATCGAAACACTTCTTAAAACGTTGCCCCCTGCCGCGCGGCATTCACTCTGAAAATTCATAACAATTTGGTCTCATTTTTCAACTACTTTAGGAGAGTGCTACCACTTATGAGACCATGAATGCGGAATTGCTCAACCTTCGAGAGCGGATCGAATTTGCTCTGCCAGGCGAGCAATTTCATCCATGTCCCCCATCTTCCCCGGAGGTCGTAGTTTATCACCTTCCTTGCGAGGCAGGACATGGAAATGCAGGTGAAATACCTCCTGACCGCCTGCGGCCTCGTTGAACTGCTGGATCGTAACCCCATCGGCGTCAAAGGCTTTCATGACCGCGTGGCTGAGTCGTTGAACGGTTGCCATGACTGCAGATATCTGCTCAGGACTGGCATCCAGCATATTGCGGCAGGGGGTTTTGGGAATAACCAGCAAATGACCGTCGGCCCTCGGCATGATATCCATGAATGCAAGCGTTTCGTCATCCTCGTAAACGCGCGTGGAGGGGATTTCGCCACGCAAGAGTTTCGCAAAAATATTGTCTGGATCATAAGCTGTCATGCGGTGCGTCTCCGTTTGAAGTGTCGCAACGGTTGTGCGGCCTGCGTCGCAGCGGGTCAAGCATGTCGACACGCCGATGGGACCTGGCCTCCCAAACGTCACCCCCCCCCGCGACAATTATTCTTGATCCAGATCAAACTCCGCCATTGAAGGCCTTGGCAGGGCGATCTAAAACCACCTTTGAGTCTAAGGCCGCCCGGACAGATTTCCTGTGGCCTTTCGTTATGCAACAGGAGGCACCTTAAATGGCAGACGCAGCCATTCATGGTCACGGCCATGAGGACGAGCGGGGGTTCTTTACCCGCTGGTTCATGAGCACGAACCATAAGGATATCGGCATTCTCTACCTGATCGTTTCGGCGATTGCAGGTTTCATTTCCGTCGCGTTCACCGTATTCATGCGGATGGAGCTTATGGATCCCGGCGTTCAGTACATGTGCATGGAGCACCTGGACAAAGGCTTCATCAGCGGGTTCCTGAGCTCGATGGCGGCATCGGTTCCGGGCGAGTGTACCCCGAACGGTCACCTTTGGAACGTGATGATCACTGCCCACGGCATCCTTATGATGTTCTTCGTGGTGATTCCTGCGCTGTTTGGCGGTTTCGGCAACTACTTCATGCCGCTGCAGATCGGTGCGCCGGACATGGCGTTCCCGCGGATGAACAACCTCAGCTTCTGGCTCTACGTGGCCGGCACCTCGATGGCCGTGGCCTCGGTGCTAGCCCCGGGCGGAAATGACCAGATGGGTTCCGGCGTGGGTTGGGTTCTCTACCCGCCGCTGTCCACCAATGAGGGCGGCTTCTCGATGGATCTGGCGATTTTCGCCGTCCACATCTCGGGTGCTTCGTCGATCCTTGGCGCGATCAACATGATCACCACCTTCCTGAACATGCGCGCCCCCGGCATGACCCTGTTCAAGGTGCCGCTGTTTTCTTGGTCGATCTTCGTCACGTCTTGGCTGATTCTGCTGTCTCTGCCGGTTCTGGCGGGCGCAATCACCATGCTGCTGATGGACCGCAACTTCGGATTCACCTTCTTTGACCCTGCGGGCGGCGGTGACCCTGTACTTTATCAGCACATCCTGTGGTTCTTTGGTCACCCGGAAGTGTACATCGTGATCCTGCCGGGCTTTGGCATCATCTCTCATGTGATCGCCACTTTCTCGCGCAAGCCCGTCTTCGGCTACCTGCCAATGGTTTGGGCGATCATCGCGATCGGTGTTCTGGGCTTTGTCGTGTGGGCACACCACATGTACACGGTCGGCATGTCGCTGAACCAGCAGGCCTACTTCATGCTGGCCACCATGGTGATCGCGGTTCCGACTGGCGTTAAGGTGTTCTCATGGATCGCGACCATGTGGGGCGGCTCCATCGAGTTTAAAGCCCCGATGCTGTTCGCCTTCGGCTTCCTTTTCCTGTTCACCGTAGGCGGTGTGACCGGGGTGGTTCTGTCGCAAGCCGCTGTGGACCGTGCCTATCACGACACCTACTATGTGGTTGCTCACTTCCACTATGTGATGTCGCTGGGTGCGGTGTTTGCAATCTTTGCAGGCATCTACTTCTACTTCGGCAAGATGACCGGCCGTCAGTATTCAGAACTGGGTGCTCAGATTCACTTCTGGATGTTCTTCATCGGTGCGAACGTGACCTTCTTCCCCCAGCACTTCCTGGGCCGTCAGGGCATGCCGCGCCGCTACATCGACTATCCCGAAGGCTTTGCTTACTGGAACAAGATCTCGTCCTATGGCGCGTTCCTGTCCTTTGCGTCCTTCGTGTTCTTCTTTGGCGTGATGATCTACTCGCTGCTGCGCGGCGCACGCATCACCCAGAACAACTACTGGAACGAATACGCGGATACGCTGGAGTGGACTCTGCCCTCTCCGCCGCCGGAGCACACCTTTGAGATCCTGCCCAAGCAGGAAGACTGGGACAAATCCCACTCTCACTAAGGCGAGTGTCAGGAAAATTTGAACGGGCCCCGGAGCGACAGCTTCGGGGCCTTTTCCTTGGCCCGACGTGTTGCGACATTATGCCAAGACGCTTTGCGACAACGCGCACCTTGAAACCGGAAAAGACGGCAACATAATTCAGGGACACCACTCAACATCACGCGTAGCAAGACCATGCCGTACAACTGGACATCAGACGACATCACTGATGCGACCTCCACACGAGAGTTGCACCTCTGGCCACATCAGTCCTTGCCCCCCGAAGGCTACGTGCGCTTTCTGGCCGTGACGGCCGTTCTGATTACGGTCCCGTTGTTCCCACTGCTGGGTTCGTTTGTTCTGTGGGGCGTTCTTCCGTTTCTCTTGCTTGCTCTATTTGGCATGAAATGGGCACTAGACCGAAGTCGTCGCGACAGGCAGATCCTCGAGGTGCTGACCATCGGTCCAGATGAAGCACGTTTGGAGCGGACCGACCTGCGAGGTGGTCATCAAAGCTGGGAATGCAACCGCTATTGGACGACTGTTCAGATCCACCCCAACGAGGGGCCCGTACCCAACTATGTGACACTGAGGGGCGGAGGACGCGAAGTAGAGATTGGTGCCTTTCTGTCAGAAGATGAACGAAAGGCGCTGTACGTCGATCTGCAAACGGCCCTGCACCGTTAGATCTCACAAAACATGTTTTGACTTTGCTGCTACGCGAAGTTAGGCAGAGTGCATGTGCAACATGACGCTCCTTTTCAGCACCGTCTATTACCGCCGCGTTTCATAACGGCGGTCGCATTTCCTATATCCATGCTCAACCGCCCCGATCCGGCGGCTTGATACAGAACAGAACTTCCCTCCGGCGTCGTGGCACACCGGAGACACTGATGACATCTCTTCCACATATCCACTCTGTCGGGCTGTTTGGCTTTGGCGCCTTTGGTCGATTGATCGCCAGGCACCTTTCCCCTCTGGTGCCGATGACCGTTCATGATCCGGCATTGCTGCATACAGATGCACTGCCTGTGAATGTGCAAAGTGGCAGCCTTGAGGAGGCCGCTGCCAGCCCACTGGTCATTCTGGCTGTCCCGGTACAATCGTTGCCCGCCTTGTGCACAGCGATCGGACCGCACCTACGCTCGGGGTCCATCGTCGCCGACGTGGGCTCGGTCAAGGTTCAACCCTGCCGCCTCATGCAGGATCTCTTGCCTTCCTACGTCGACATCGTCGGAACCCATCCGCTGTTTGGCCCGCAAAGCGCCTCCTGTGGCATTGCCGGGCATAAGATCGCCCTGTGCAAAATCCGTGGCCCGGCCCATCTTCCCGTTGCAGCCTTCCTGCGCAAAACCTGGGGATTACGCGTACTCCTTACTACGCCGGAGGATCACGACCGAGAGGCCGCCACCGTTCAGGGACTTACCCATCTTATTGCACGAACATTGTCCGACATGCCCCAACGGCCAACACGCATGACCACTGCCAGTTACGAGCTTCTGATGGAAGCCGCGCGCATGGTTGAAGGCGACCCACCAGGGGTATTTGCAGCCATTTCACACGCCAATCCCTTCGCAGCCGAGGTGCGAGAAGACTTTCTGCGCAAAGCACGGGCGCTCACCGCAAGTAAAGACGTTTAGCCCACAACGAAAAAGGCCCGCTCCAAGCGGGCCAAACCAGTCTTTCAAGGCTCAACGGCGTCCGTCAGCAGGCAAGAAACGGGTCAACATCCCCCTTCGGTGCAAAGCTCATCCTTGACCATGGGGCCGACCCGTCCAAAATCCATTTGGCCGGTATACTTCGATTTCAATACGCCCATCACCTTGCCCATGTCGCGAATTGAATCGGCTCCGGTTTCGCTGACCGCAGCCTTGACCGCCTGACGGATTTCACCCTCATCCAACTGCTTGGGCAGGAATTCCTCAATAATGGCAATTTCCCCGAGTTCCCGCTCAGCCAGATCAAGGCGCCCTCCCTCTTCGTAGGCGCGAGCACTTTCATTGCGCTGCTTGGTCATTTTTCCAAGGATCCCAAGGATTTCGGCATCCCCAATGGTGCCTTCACCGCCCTCACCGCGCGCGGCGATTTCCTTGTCCTTGATGGCAACATTAATCAGCCGAAGAGTCGCCAGACGATCGGCCGCCTTGTCCTTCATTGCCTGTTTCAAGGCCTGATTTACCCGCGTGCGCGTGTCCATATGTCTCTATCCATCCCCATGGCATCGGAGGTTGGATGCATAACCAATCGGAAAGCGATTTTCAAGCAAGGGAAACCGCCAGCTGATCCTCCTGCCTTGTGTCGCCGGGTCGACGGGCGCCCTTGACCCGCTTGCCCCCTGCCCCTACAAGCCCTTGAATTTCACCTCATGGAGAGTCGTGTCATGGCCGATACTGCACCGTCCACGCCAACCGCATGTCTGGCGCTTGCCGATGGAACTATTTTCTACGGTATGGGCTTCGGCGCGACCGGACGATGCGTGGCTGAGCTGTGTTTCAACACAGCAATGACAGGCTACCAGGAGATCATGACCGATCCTTCCTATGCTGGTCAGATCGTTACCTTCACCTTCCCCCATATCGGCAACACCGGCGTCACACCTGAGGATGACGAAACCGCAGATCCGGTTGCCGCTGGCATGGTTGTCAAATGGGACCCGACGCTGGCGTCGAATTGGCGGGCCACCGAAGAGCTGAAAGCCTGGCTGACCCGCACCGGGCGCATTGCAATTGGCGGTATCGATACCCGTCGCCTGACCCGTGCGATCCGCCAGCAGGGTGCCCCGCATGCTGCGCTTGCCCATGATCCCGAGGGCAACTTTGATGTGGAAGCCCTGGTCGCCGCTGCGCGCGAATGGTCTGGTCTTGAAGGTCTGGACCTGGCCAAAGACGTCACCTGCGCACAAAGCTATCGGTGGGATGAAATGCGGTGGGCCTGGCCCGAGGGCTACAGCCGCCAGAAGGCGCCCAAACACAAAGTCGTCGCCGTCGACTATGGCGCCAAACGCAATATCCTTCGCTGCCTTGCCAGCGCTGGATGTGACGTAACGGTGCTGCCCGCGACCGCGACAGCAGAGGAAGTGCTGGCCCATAACCCGGATGGTGTGTTCCTGTCCAACGGTCCCGGCGATCCGGCCGCGACCGGCGAATACGCTGTTCCGATGATCAAGACCATTCTCGACACCACCGACCTCCCTGTGTTCGGGATCTGTCTTGGCCATCAGATGCTGGCGCTGGCCCTTGGTGGCAAAACCGTCAAGATGAACCATGGTCACCATGGCGCCAACCATCCGGTCAAGGAGCATTCTACCGGCAAGGTGGAGATTACCTCGATGAACCACGGATTCGCCGTGGATGCGCAGTCATTGCCCAAGGGAGTGGAAGAGACTCACATTTCACTCTTTGACGGATCCAACTGCGGAATCGCCGTGACGGGCCGTCCGGTCTACTCTGTTCAGCACCATCCCGAGGCCAGCCCGGGACCTCAAGACAGCTTCTATCTTTTCGAAAGATTTGCGGACGCAATGGCCGAACGCAAAGGCGCATAAAAACACATCCTTCGCCTGTCGTCAGAATTTGGCATTAAGTGATTGTTAACTCAGACGGGAAAGCGTAGTCTCAGAATCCACCTGGGATTGTGTTTTTATGGTAAGATCAAGGCGGAGTTTGCGCCGACCCGGTAGGGCTGGTTTCAAATCACAGATGTCGCCAAATGCACGTGTGCACGGGGCATCAAAGCGGGACAGAGGCGACGAGAGCATTCTTGGTCGCGGCCATTTGAGTGGCCTGCGCAATAAGGATCTGGACGGCCAACAAGGTTTCGGACCTTCAGGCGATGCCTCGTCGTTGCACCGGCTGACCCTCAGGCAGCATGGCAAACCTGTGGCAGGGCAAGACCTGCAGGTAAGACCGTTCGGCCAGCCCTCTGCGATGGCCACGGCTTTCGACTGCAAGCACCAAGCACCTGACCGGTTTCGCCATGTGGACCTTGACCGTGCCCCTCCTGACAAGCGACTGCTGGACCGTATGCCACCAGCCTTCTGGTTGCGCCACGCCGCAGTCCCATGGCTGCGTCTGGGAGACGCAATCGTGGTGGCCATGGCAGATCCGTCCCGCGCGCCAGTGCTCCAAGAGGCTCTTCATCACCATTTTGGCGTTGTGATCCCAATCTCAGCACGTGCTGATCAGATACTGAAACACCTCAACGCAAACCTGCGCAACCAGATGGCGAGACGCGCCAGTCTCCGCGTTCCACAGGCGCATAGTAGCCGGTTCCTCGCCAATCCAGACCTACACACAGGCTATGCCATATGGACGAGCTTTGTGGTTTGCTTGATTGTGATGTTTCCAATGGCCGCGTTCATAGCCGCCTGTGGCCTCACTTTGCTTTTGCTGGCGCTATTCACCGCGTTTCGAATGGCTGGCATTGCAGGTTTTTTGAGCTTGCGCAGCGAACCGGAAACTTGTCCCGAAACCTATTTTGAAACCAATCCGCTGCCAAGGATTTCCGTTCTTGTCCCTCTCTTCAAAGAGGCCAGAATCAGCAAGGACTTGCTGAAACGCCTCAACAGGCAACGCTACCCGCATCCCTTGCTTGAGGTCTTCCTCGTGCTCGAAGATGGGGATCACCTGACCTGGAATGCAGTGCGCGAGACTGTGTTGCCGGACTGGATCAAAGTCATCAAAGTGCCTGAATACGGAGAGCTCAAGACCAAACCGCGTGCTTTGAACTATGCCTTGAACTATTGCCGCGGAGACATCATCGGCGTTTGGGACGCCGAAGACGCTCCCATGGCTGATCAGCTTTTTGAGGTGGCGAGGGCCTTTGCCAACGCACCCCCAAAAGTCGCGTGTTTTCAGGGTGTTCTTGACTATTACAATCCTCGCGCCACCTGGATCGCCCGCTGCTTCACGCTTGAATACGCAAGCTGGTTCCGCATCATCTTGCCCGGCATCGCCAAACTGGGCATCATCGTGCCTCTTGGAGGCACAACCATGTTCGTGCGGCGCAAGGTCCTGGAGGAAATCGGCGGCTGGGACGCCCATAATGTGACCGAGGATGCCGACCTAGGCGTCCGCCTGTGCCGAGCCGGCTATCGTACCGAGATGCTGGCTTCTACGACCTATGAAGAGGCCAATGCCCGTGTCTGGCCCTGGATCAAGCAGCGCTCGCGCTGGCTCAAAGGTTTCATGATGACCTATGCAACCCACATGCGGGCGCCACGGCAACTGCTGCGCGATCTGGGCTGGAAGCAGTTCCTGGGACTGCAGGTGTTCTTTCTCTGCTCCGTAGGTCAGTTTCTATTCGCCCCGATCTTGTGGAGTTTCTGGCTGGTGACATTTGGCCTTCCACACCCAAGCGCAGGCCATGTTCCGGGCCTGTGGCTGTCGCTGGCCGCTGCCGCTCTTGTCTTCTTTGAACTCCTTAACCAAGTGACCGCCATTCTTGCAGCATTTGCCAGCAAGCGCCGGAGCCTTGCGCTCTGGGCCCCCTGCCTTCTGTTCTACTACGTCATGGGAGCGGCTGCGGCCTACAAGGCGTTATATGAGTTCGTCTTCCGCCCCTTCTTCTGGGACAAGACGCACGATGGTCTGCATGCACCTGAACCACCTCCCCGGGATCAGGCCCAGTGACCAGCGGAAAAGATGACTGGCAAGCAAAGGCATTACCCCTTGCTACGATCACCTGCATCCTGTTTCAGGCGGGTCATAAAGGCGATCGAGATGTGCTGTTTCAGGGCCTCCGAAGCGCCTTCGGCATCGCGCCTGCTAATCGCATCCACTATCCCCTTGTGCTCAGACTGGGCAATCTTGCCGCGTCCCTTTGCAGCCAGGGATGTCGTGGCCATCAGGGCCATGGTTCGATGCACCAGATCCAGCTGCTGCACAAGGTAGCGGTTATGAGAAGCAAGATGGATCTGTTCGTGAAAGCGACGGTTGGCCTTGGCCAGCTCGGTCGGGTTCTCAACCAGTAGATCGTCCGCCTTCACCATCTCCTGCAGAACGCGAATTTCCTCTTCGGTGGCGTGCTGGGCGGCAAGCGCCGCGGCGAGTCCTTCCAGTTCGCGCCGCACGACATAAAGCTCGGCCATTTGGTTGTGATCCAGCGACGCCACAATCAGCGACCGGCCATCGCGCTCCAACAGCGATTGGGTTTCAAGGCGCTGCAACGCTTCGCGGATAGGTGTCCGCGATACCCCGAACCGCTCTGCGAGATCACTTTCCACCAGCCTGTCACCTGGTTTGAAAACACCCACGTCGATGGCCTCGAGAATCAAGGCATAGGCATCTTTCTGGTTGCTGCGGCTCTGGCTCATGGGTTTTCCACCTTGGTACATCCGGTCTTTTCTACATCGCACCTGCAACCAATCAAGCCTTTAGAACAGTTTGCGCCGAAATCACGCAGTCCATTCAAAAGGCGGTGCGGCCCAAGCCGGATTGAAAAATCCAAGCTCAGATCTTAAACGGATGGGATGGTAAAATCGCTCTTCTCCCATGTACGGCACTGGGTCTTCGACCTTGACAACACGCTTTATCCGCCTTCGGCTCGGCTGTTTGACCAGATTGAGGTCAAGATGACCAACTACGTCATGCAAGAGTTGGGCGTCGATCGCGCCGAAGCAGATCGCCTGCGCAAACACTACTGGCGCGAGCACGGCACCACGCTGGCCGGTTTGATGCAGGAGCATGAAATCGATCCCGAGCCGTACCTCCACGCCGTGCATGACATTTCGTTTGACCAGCTTGAACCTGACGCAGATCTCGCCGCCCGAATCCGCGACCTGCCAGGCCAGCGCATCGTCTATACAAACGGTAGCGCCCCATATGCTGAGCGAGTGCTGGAGGCACGCGGGCTTTCAAGCCTTTTTGATGGGATTTACGGCGTTGAACACGCAAACTATCGCCCCAAACCCGAGCGGCAAGCCTTTGACACGGTTTTCGCCAAGGCAGGCATAGCTTCTGAAGCCGCAGCCATGTTCGAGGATGATCCAAGGAACCTCGAAGCGCCCCACGCCATGGGCATGCGCACAGTCCACGTCGCCCCTGACCCGAACGAGAGGGGACACATCCACCACCACACGGATGACCTGCGCAGTTTTCTCGCAAGGCTGCTGTGAGCCTCATATCCTGCGACGAAATCGCACCTCCAAGAGTCATAACTACTGACCTACATGCAGGTCTGAAACTGACTTAGGAAACGCGACATGACTGCATACACATTGCCTGCGCGCCTGTCCTTGTGGCAGCGCATCCTCTTTGCCATTCCCGTGCTTGGGCGCATTGCCAAAGAGGTCACCTACGGCGCGGCCGACAACATCTACTACGCACTTGGGACCTTCGTCAGTCTATGGGGCTGCTCAATCCTGATGTTCGGGGTTCCCGGTCTTTACATACCTGCCTTGTGCCTTGTGCCAGTCATGTTCACGCTGCTGATCCTGATCACGCGCGGATAGGACCATTTGCCGCTTGTCTTTGCGTGTCCGGGACGCATATCTGAGCGCGAGACGAGGACGAAAGGCGGCAGCCATGACCGAGACGTGTGACATCCTGATTTCCGGCGGCGGTATTGCCGGTCTGACCGCAGCCGCCGCCTTCGGATCCTCCGGTTTCAGGGTCATTTGCGTTGACCCAACGCCGCCGGTCATCGAACGGGATGTCGATGGATCCGACCTAAGAACAACGGCGCTGCTGCAGCCTGCGCATGATCTGCTGGAGCAACTTGGAATCTGGGCGCGTCTGTCGGAACATGCAGCGCCTTTGCAGGTGATGCGCATTGTAGATGCAGGAGGCGAGCAGCCGGAGGCGCGTGTTGTCAAAGACTTCAACGCCGCAGACATTTCGGAGCGTCCCTTCGGCTGGAACCTGCCGAACTGGCTGTTGCGGCGCGAACTCTTGGCAGCTCTTGCGGGCATGCCCAACGTGGATTTTCGCCCCGGTGTTGGCACCACGCGGCTGTTCACCCGCCTCGGCGAGGCACGTGTTGCCCTGACCGATGGCCGCCCGGAGCGGGCGCGACTTGTGCTGGCCTGTGATGGGCGCAGCTCTCCCATGCGCGAGGCCGCCGGAATTCCGGTCCAGACCACCCGTTATGGTCAAAAAGCTCTGGCCTTTGCCGTCACTCATCCGGTGCCGCACGAAAACGTTTCGACCGAAATCCACCGGTCCGGAGGACCGTTCACCTTGGTACCTCTGCCCGACTACGAGGGCCAGCCCTCCTCGGCCGTGGTCTGGATGGAACGAGGACCAAGAGCCACCGAGCTTCTGCAGATGGAGCCCAGCGCGTTTGAGGTCGAAATGACACGGCGTAGCTGCAGCCTGTTTGGGGATCTCAAACTGGCGTCACGACGGAGCATCTGGCCAATCATCAGCCAATCCGCAGAGCGCCTTGCCGGTGAGCGGATCGCACTGATGGCAGAGGCGGCTCACGTAGTGCCCCCAATCGGCGCTCAGGGCCTGAACATGTCCCTAAGCGATTTGCGTTGCCTGCTTGATCTGGCAACTGCCCGCCCAGCGGGGCTAGGCGATGCAGCCATGCTTGAGGCCTATCACAAGGCCCGTCACCGAGATATACTGATGCGCGTCAAGGGGATCGACCTTTTGAACCGCACGTCGATGCTGTCGCCCCGCCCCTTGCGCGATTTGCGGGCCTTTGGCCTGAGCGCCCTTTATTCAATGGCGCCTGTGCGTAAAACCCTGATGCAGATGGGCCTGGGCGTCAAATAGCTTTAGATCATCCAACGAGTTTCGTCGACCGAATTCGCTAACACCTCAACTGCGGCAGCCAAGCCTAGGCAGCGTAGCGATACGGTTTTTTGCAACAAAGCGATACCGACCAGTACTGCGTTGATCGGGGATTCCTCCGGTGCCTTCTAGCGGAAAACTTCTGAAAAGAAACGCAGCATTCCGGACCTCTTGTCATGACTGGAAAGCTCTGAAAACCGCGCGTTGACAAAAAGAGTACCGATCAGTACACCACTACACACTTTGGTGATAAACGCCGGTTCGCCAGAACAACGTCTGCAAACCTCAGGTCTTAGGGAGGAGCCCATGCCGACGGTAGCTGCTGCTTTTGTAAACGTCATGGCCCGGGCTGCAGGTTTGACCCTGTCCGACGATGGGCGCCTCCTGTCTGGGGCGGATCTAGTCTACCGGTTCGAGCGTACGCCGCAAAAGACCATCACCGACAACGAGCACTTTGATGCGCTGGAACGTATCCGAAGCCATTTTGGTGACGATCTGGCCCTGATGCGTGCCTATTCTGACATGATCGAACTAGATGACCTCGGTGTCCTCGGGCTAGCCGTCAAGACAGCGCCAGATCTGAGAAGCGTCCTCTCCGTCATTGAACGGTTCTTCGCCTTGATGACGGACACCGTTGTCTATCGGTTCGACAGCACAGGCGATCCGGCGAGCCTCAGCATAGTGGCTCAGACTGGTCGGCATGCGGCTCTGCCCTTTAGAAATGAATGCGCGCTCTTGGGCTTCTCAAAGAAGATCAGAATGTTGACAGGTTCTGAAATCGCTCTGGACCATATCTCATTCGCCCACAAATGTACGGGCGATCCGGCAAGATATGCAGACCATTTCGGTTGTGACGTCCTGTTCCAGCAAACACGCGACGCCGTTTGGCTGAGTGCAGAGGCGCTCGACCTTCCGGTTCTTCGCGGGGACAAGGGCGTCAGCAATTTCCTGATCGCGCATCTGGAACAAGAGTTGTCTAGTTTGGACAGCACGAACCCCTTGATGGCCGAACTGATGCGGCATGTGTCTGGAGCTTTACAGCACGGCCTGCCCCAGGCAGCTGACATTGCCCGCGCAATGGGCATGAGTGAACGCACCTTCTATCGCCGCCTGTCCGATGAGGGACTGACCTATCGTGAAGTTCTTCAACAGGCGCAAAGCGAATTAGCCCGCGAACTGCTGAGCTCCTCCAACCGGTCCATTGCTGAAATCGCCTTTCTCACAGGCTTCTCCGAACAAAGCGCCTTCAGCCGGGCTTTCAAACGCTGGGCGGGCCTTGCTCCGGCCCAGTATCGCCAGAAACCGGGCTCAGCCTGAAAGATGCCTATCGCCTGCTTGGCAGGAATGGACACAATTCTGGCAGAGGCTGCCAAGATGTGAACGTCCCGCAGGCGTAAGTTCACATCATCCAGTCGGCGCCGGTGTCGCGCCGAACCCAACGAAAAGGAACAGACGTATGAAAGAGATGACCTCACTCGTCGTCATGGCCCTCGCAGCCGCTATGGCAACCGGCCTTGTACTGCTACCAATCACCATGCCCCACACGGTCAATGTCACTGAAAGCGTGACATTGACCGCCTAGACTAAAACGGCAAAGCTATTCTGCTGCAATTGCGCGTCCCGCGCCGTCTGTCTGATTGATCGCAGACCACTGCAGATCTCCATCATACCGCCATGCCAGCTTGCCGTCATCGTCCATTGCGATAAGGTGAAGCCAGCGATTGTCGAACAGCTCCCGCACGTTTGAATGACGCGCCAGGATATCGCTCATCGCCTCGCGGGGCGCTTCAATGATGACCGAAAGCCGCAGCGGATCATGCTGGAAGCCTTCGCCATCATGCACCGACTGCCAGGGCAGCCCGCCGCGCAGATTGCCTCCGTTCCCTTCAAGGACGCCGATACCGCCGACCACATTATGCAACAGCTTGTTGCCGCCACCAAACAGGTCAGGCGTCACCGTCGAGCCATAATACTGCAGGCTGATCCAGCTGGCGACCTGAACAGGGGCTGTCATGATCAGTTCGAGCACCGAGAAGCCTTCATCCGCCCTCCAGTCATAGCTGTGCAGGAAGGACTGCCCGTCAAGCGCGGCACCTGAGGTCCGCGAACGGGGCGCGGCAATGAAGGCACGGCAGCCGCCGAGGCCCCACTCCGGGCGTGTCTCGGCCCAGTCTTGCGCACGGCGCATCACATCCGCCTCGCCCGTCGCACGAGGCAAACGTTTGGCCCGCTCGCCGCGTGCCAGACGCCCCGCCGCCGCGAGCATTTCCTTCAGCCGCGCGATATCGCTTGCCTTGGACGTATCCGGCAGATCCTGCTCAAAAAGGGTCACCTTATCCGTTGTGGTATGATGCATTGCAGGCAGGAAGACCGTATCGGACGGAATATCAATGCCTTCACTGACCAAACCGACACGAACATCACGATCATTCAAGAGACCGGCAAGAAGGCGTGCGTTCACATCTCCGGCGAAGCCGCCGCAAGCCCCGCAGTGAAGGGCGCTTTCGTGCGGATTGTTGGTCACATCCGCACCATGTCCCGCCAGCATGACAATCGGCGCAAAGTCACGGGTCAGCGACATGGCGCCCAGAACCGTCTTGGCCATGGTGACACGCTGCGCAAGATCGATACCGGGATCAAGTTGCGGAGCTGGGTCTGCCTTTTGCTCATGCCCGATCCCAAGCGCATCCCGAACCAGCTTGCCCGCGTAGACCGGGCCGGTCGCCTCGACAAAGGCAAAAGAAGATACCGCTGCCAGCTTGAACCGCCCCCAGGCCCGTTTAGCCCGCGCAACACCGCGCCGCTTGAGGTTGGTCTGCTCGTTTTCATGGGCCTGTGATGTCACCCCTGGCTGCAGCAGAACGGGGCCGCGCGCCTCGACCACATCAGAGCCGGCGCACTGATGCGCCGCCGCAAGCCCGAAGAAACCGGCAAAGCCGATGGTCTCGATACCTGCGCCCTGCGCCTCAAGAGCGCGGCGGAAGACTTCAGAGCGCACATCGATACAAAAGGCCGCCTGTACATCGGGGCGCTGCTTCAGAGACCGGACATCCGCTGCGGCAAGGGCATCGGCCAGCCGCCGCTGTTCTGCCCGCTCGCCCGCCTCCTGCAGGACCGCGTCGATAACAATGTCACGCGTCGGGGTCACAGGGGCTTCGTGAGCCGCAACCACATCTGCCCAGCGGTCCGCGATCTGGTCCTTGTAGAGCGTGTAGAGCGCCTCCTCGAATACCATGCGGATGGCCAGAAGCTCGGTTACGGAGTTGTCGCTGTCGTTGTTCAGTTCCGCCTGCCACAAGAAATAGCGACCATATTGGCCCCAGCCGCCCAAGGTCATCAGCCAGCGGTGAAAAGCGGTGCCCGCGGCCGCAGGCGTCAGGCCAAGCGTTTCCGATGCCCGCCCGATGGCCCGCCAGTGTGAGCGGTTGGTGGCCGCAACAAAGGCGCCAAACCCGGTCAGTCCGTGGATTTCAGGCGTCAGGTCACGGGCGCCAAACTCCCGCCAGGCGCTGAAGATACCGCCGGTACGGCCCGGCTGCCACAGCGCCTGCCCTTCATCAAAGTGGCTGGCGGCCCAGACGCCGATCCGCTCTTCAATGAGCCCCGGCCAGTCGATGCCTGACACCTCGGCAGCCAGGTCAGCTATGGTCGGAAGCGCCTCCGGCAGCGCACCCTCGACATCAAGCGCGTTCAACACGTCGCTCAGGTCGGGGCGATCAAAGGTACCCTCAAGACCGGCAAGCGCATCAGTCAGATCTTCTTGGCAGATCTCTCCGCTTGTCAGTTTTTGCGCCCAATGGCTACGGTGAGGCATGATCCGCTTGCCCGAGACCCGGGCAAGGCGGGCCGCCGTGACGGCCAAGGGCTCATCGGTTTGACCCAGGAAGGGATTTACCGCAACGCTGGCAGACAGGGGAAACAACGGCGGGATCGCCTTAGCGGCTGAGTTTGCGGCGTGGACGAGCTCAAGAAGAGCGGCGGGGAAGACTTCGAACTTGGTCAGCATAAGCGGACTCCGATATCAGGAGGGTTTCCGATACGACCAGCCGCCAAGCAGCTTGTCGAAGATCGCATTGATGTAAAAGCCGTTGGCCAGATGTACACGGATGCCAAGGGCCGCCGGATGGTTCGCCCAAAGCGGGAAGGTCGCCTGGGCCAGCGCAACCACGCCGAAGCTCAGCAAGGCGAGTATCAGCAGCGCCCATTCCAGCGGTCCGGGTGCCGGAGTGGCAGGCAAGGTACCCGCGGTGACGTACTGCGCCAGAAGCTGCAGCAGGAAATAGCTGGTCGACGTGGCGAGCGCATAGACCATGGTGCGCCGCGTCAGAACACCCGGGGCGGCATCGGCAAGGCCCTGCGCCAGAATATAGGCGACACCGAAGATCAGAATCACACCCAAGGCGATGGCCTGCACGGACTTGCCGTCAAATCCGATGAGGAAACCCACCAGCGCATAGATCGAGATGCCGATCAAAAAGGACTGGATCACGTTCCGCATGCTAGGCACGGCGACGGGTCCCGGGCGACGGATCGCTGCCACGTTGCGCACTGCCTCACCGGCGCTCAGGAAGGCATGCGCCTTGTAAAGCGAGTGCGCGAGGATATGCAGCAGAGCAAGCGGAAACAGCGCAAGACCGCATTGCATCACCATGAAGCCCATTTGCGCAATGGTCGACCACGCCAGCGATGTCTTGACCGCAGGCTGGGTCAGCATGACCAGCCCACCGAAGAGCGCCGTGAACCCGCCCAGCATCACCAAGAGCGCCATCACACCCGGCGCCGTCAGCATGACATCGGCAAAGCGGATCAGAAGGAAGCCACCAGCGTTGATCACACCGGCATGCAACAAGGCTGACACAGGCGTGGGTGCTTCCATCACCTCGGTCAGCCAGCCATGAGCCGGAAGCTGCGCCGACGCCAGAACCGCGGCCGAAGCGATCAAAACAGCGGCAGCGGCTGTCGCCAAATCCGGTTGAGCGGCCGCCAGGATGGTTCCGATATCCGACGTGCCATAGTTAAGCAGCAAAAGGGTCACAGCGACGGCCAGAACCGCTTCGCTCAAGCGGGCGATCACGGCCTTCTTGCGGGCGGCGCGCTGGGCGGTCATCCGCTCCGGGTAGAACACCAACAGGCGATTGAGCAGCAGGTTGGTTGCGATCCATGCCGCAAGCAGCTGGAACAGATTACCCGAAATCACCAGCAACAGAACCGCAGTAAGGGTCGCAAGCATCATTGCTGTAAAGGCGCCCTGACGCTCTTCGCCATCCATGTAGGTGGCAGAATAGCGCATGACGACCCAGCCAATGAAGCTGACCAGAGTGAGCATGGTCAGGCTGACCGCATCAAGCCGAACCGACAGTCCAATACCCCAAGCCCCCAGCAATGCCGAGGTGCCACCGCCATAGAGAAGCACCAGCCCAACGGACAGCAGGCTGATTGCAAAAATCACAAGCGTGGCCAGCTCCGCCATCTTGGGCAACGAACCGGGGCGCGCGCCTGGGGTGCTACGCGCCGTCCCCACCATGATCAGCAAGATCACGGGGCAAAGAAGTGGTAAAAGCAGATGACTCATCGGTTGGCGTCCTTGGGCTGTGGGGTCAAACTCAATCCGTCACTGCAGATACGTCATTAATTGCGACCATAAAAATTCATTGTTTTTGAGTTTTCATTCTATTATTTAGAACGGTATGCCGCTCAACTATCACCATCTGCGCTACTTCTGGGCTGTCGCCCACGATGGGAATCTCACCCGCACGGCACAGCATCTCAATCTGTCCCAGTCTGCTTTATCCACGCAAATCAAACAGTTGGAGGAACGGCTCGGACACGCTCTGTTCGAGCGACGCGGACGGCAGCTACATCTTACCGAAGCGGGGCGGATCACTCTGGACCATGCCGATGCGATCTTTTCGGCCGGTCAGGAACTCGTCGCAACACTGCAAGAAACGGGCAATACGCGGCAGGCGTTGAGAATCGGAGCGCTGGCGACGCTGTCACGGAATTTTCAGATCGGTTTTCTAAGACCCATGCTCGCCCGCATGGATGTGGAGGTAATTCTGCGCTCCGGCAGCCCGACGGAACTGATGGAGGGGTTGGGAACACTGAACCTCGATGTTGTGCTTATGAACCGCGAGCCTCCAAGCGACAGTCTTGCGCCCTACGAGACGCACCACATCGCAGAACAACCCGTCAGCATTGTAGGATCGCCTGGCCGGTTTGAACCGTCTACGCCAATCAGAGACCTTCTGCGTGAGCAGCCCTTCATCCTGCCCACGACCGACAATTCACTGCGCACAGCCTTTGATGCCATGGCAAGCCGCCTGTCCGTACGCCCCCAAATCGTGGCTGAGGTTGACGATATGGCCATGATGCGCTTGCTGGCGCGTGAAAACATCGGCCTTGCTCTGGTTGCCCCGATCGTCGTGCAGGACGAACTGTCCTCTGGCCGTCTCGTCGAGGCGGATGAACATCCACAAATCAAAGAGAATTTCTTCGCCATCACATTGAAGCGCAGGTTCCCGAACAAACTCGTCCAGGAATTGCTAACCGGCCATCCTGCCCCACAGCCCAAATCTCGATCTGCCAACGCATCCCCGGACGCACTGTGATCTTTTCCGGGAAATGCTTCTTGCACTCGCAAAAAGTTATGTTATTACATAATAGTCAACAGCAGATATCACGAAACCTGCCTTTCCCTTTTCCCTTGCCAGGCTGGGACACCAACAGCGCGGCCTGAAGCTAAATGCCTAAGGGCACCACAAGTCAGGAGAACCCCATGATAAGATCGACCGCGCTCACCCTGCTGATCGCAGGCACAGCTTTGCCTGCTATGGCAAGGGATGATGTTCTGGATGTCGTTGCCCCATTCGAGATCAAGGGCGCAGACCCTATCCAGTCGGGAAGCATCCTAATCAAGATGGACGTCATTGAGACCCTGGTTGATGTCTCTGCGGGCGGTCAGCTTGAGCCCGGACTGGCCACTGACTGGGAGGTCTCGGAAGACGGGCGCAATTGGACATTCTCGCTGCGCAGCGGCGTGACGTTCCACAATGGCAACGCGATGGACGCGCCTGCAGTGGCCAAATCCCTGCAAAGGTCAGTCGCAGACGGAGGTCTTCTGGCCCGCGCCCCGATCGATGCGATCACCGCCAAAGGTGACCAACAGGTCGAGATTGAACTGACAGCTCCTTTCGCCATGCTGCCCGCCTTCCTGGCTGAATACCGCTCTGCCATCATCGCACCAGAGAGCATTGCACAAGACGGCACGATCACAGAGGTCATTGCAACGGGTCCCTATCGCGTTGCCAAATTTTCACCGCCAAACAAGATGTCGGTTGTCGCATTTGAGCAATACTGGGGTGAAAAGGCCAAGATCCAAAGCGCGGCTTATCACGGCGTCAGTCGGGCTGAAACGCGGGCCTTGATGGCTGAAAGTGGCGATGCGGACATCACGCTGACTCTTGACCCTGCCTCGGTGCAGCGCCTCAAGGGCGAAGATGATCTTGAGGTGATTTCTGCCCCGATCCCGCGCGTGCTGATGCTCAAGGTCAATGGTGAGGTCTTTGATCAGGCAACACGCAAGGCGCTGAGCCTAGCGATTGACCGTGCAGGTATTGCACAAGCGATCCTGCGCTTTCCAGATGGGGCAACCCAGATGTTCCCGCCCGGCATGGCGGACTGGCATGACGCAACGCTTGCCCCTTTGAAATACGATCCCCAAGCGGCCAAAGAGGCGCTGGCTCAGGCAGGCTGGAGGGAGAGCGCTGACGGCGTACTGACGCGGGATGGGCAGCGGCTCGATATCGAACTTCTCACATACCCGGATCGTCCAGAATTGCCGCTGGTGGCCGCCGTTCTTGAGCAGCAGTTCAAGGCAGTGGGCGCAGAGGCGACAATCAACTCGACCAACTTCTCGCAGATACCGGCGCGGCACAATGACGGCACGCTCTCGACGGCGCTTTTTGCGCGTAACTTCGCACTGGTCCCTGACCCGGTTGGCACTTTGTTGCAAGACTACGCCCCCGGCGGTGACTGGGGCGCCATGGGCTGGTCAAACGCAGCCTTCACTGATGGCGTCAAGGCGATGGCTGCCGGGACCGCACCTGAGGGCACGCGCGATGAGCTGGTTGCCACACTGCAAGCAGAGCTGCCTGTCATTCCGATCGCCTGGTACCAGTTGACCATGGCAGTTTCCGACACGGTTGAGGGAGTGATTGTCGACCCGTTCGAGCGAACGCTCGGCCTGTCTTCGGTTTCCTGGAGCGGACAGTAAACGCGCATGGCCAAGGCACTTATCCCCGCCCTAGGGTGGAGGCTGGCGCAGGCGGGGATGGTGGCCATCCTCGTCGGCATTCTCAGTTTCCTGATGATGAGCACTTTGCCCGGGGATATGATCTACCGTATTGCGGGCGCCCGGTTTGGCTATGACAACGTCACTGCCGAGAATGCAGAGATCATACGCGCCCAACTCGGAGACCCTTCAAGCATCACCGCATTTGCGAGCTGGATAACCGGGTTATTCCGCGGTGATCTGGGTGTGTCCTTGGTCACGGGCGAAGCGATCAGTGCCGAGATTGCGCATCAGTTTGGCGCAACCGCGCAACTGGCCGCAGTGGCCATCGCGCTGTCTATTCTGATCGGCCCGCCATTGGGACTTTGGGCTGGTCTGAACCCCGGCAGCCTCCTGGACCGGACCGTCGTGACCTTGGCTGCGGTGTTCAAGTCCATTCCACAATTCCTTTTGGGCCTTGTCCTGATCGTTGTCGTGGCCATCGGCATGGGACTCCTGCCGGCGGCTGGTCACGGAGAGGTGCGCCACATGGTCTTGCCTGGCGTGACGCTGGCCTTGGGATTATCCGCCAGTACGACCCGCATCACGCGCGAAGCCGTTGTGCAGGCACGAGGGTCTGAATGGTGGCGTTTTGCGCGCTGGAAAGGCTTGTCTGATCGGCAGGTGATGCTGCGCCACGGGCTGCGCCATGTGTCGGTACCACTCTTGACCCTGATCGCAGCACAGTTCGTGGCCCTGATGGAAGGCATCGTTGTTGTCGAGACAATCTTTGGATGGCCGGGCATCGGTCACGCCCTGGTGCATGCCGTGTTCCACAGGGATGTGCCCATGGTACAGGGCACCGCACTGGTGATGGGGCTGTCTTTCGTGCTGGTGAATGCCCTCGCCGATATCGCCGCGCGGATACTGGACCCACGAGAGGTCGCACGATGACCCCCCGCTCAACAGGCACTGGTCTGATATGTGCGGTACTGATCTTTGCACTTGGCTATCCGCTGATCTCTGACACCGACCCGATGGCGCAAAGCCTGCTCAAAGCCCTTCAGCCCCCCTCACAAGACGCGCTGCTGGGGTTTGATCACCTTGGCCGATCAATGGCGGCACGGCTTGCAGCCGCGCTTCGCTTGTCGCTTGGCATTGCCTTTGTCACCTTAATCACGACCGCGCTGATTGGCGTGGTGTTGGGCGCAATCGCAAGCTGGCGTGGCGGTTGGCTTGATCGGGGGCTGGTTCTTCTGGCTGACTCCGTCGTTGCCCTGCCCGCCCTGTTGATCGTGCTGATGGCCGGTCTCATTCTCCCAAACCAACCCCTTGCCTTTTGGGCCGGCCTCTCGGCCACGCTATGGGTCGAGATGTTTCGTCTTACGCGCGCGACGATACGGGCTCATATAGCGGCCCCAGCCGTGCAAGCGGCAAAATTGCTCGGATTTGGTCCCTTTTACATCTTCCGCACTCACCTCTGGCCCGAACTGGCACCAATCCTGAGGGGAACTTTTGCGCTCACCTTCGCGACGGTCGTGATGGGGATCGCCGCCCTTGGGTTTGTTTCCGTGGGCGTGCGTGCGCCAACGCCGGAACTCGGCATGATGATGGTGGAACTCCTCCCCTACTGGCGCGAAGCACCATGGGCGCTTTTGCAGCCTGTCGCAGCCACGCTTGTCACTCTGCTGGCCCTCACCCTGATCGCGGGAGACACGAGGACATGACCCTGATGAAAGCAGAGCAGATCGCCGTCCACGCGGGTCATCAACCACTGATAGCGCCCATCTCGCTCACACTCGAAGCCGGACAATCCATCACTCTCATCGGAGAAACTGGCTCAGGCAAAAGTCTGTTTGCGCAAGCCATTCTGGGGACCCTGCCGCCAGGTCTTCATTCGACTGGAGACCTCGAAGTGGGAGGTGAAAGGGTCGCTCTTGGCTCGCCTGATGCACTTGAACACCTTTGGGGGACCGCCATTTCGGTTCTCCCGCAAGAACCATGGCGCGCCCTGGATCCGCTGATGCGCGCAGAGCAACAGGTCGCCGAGGTGCATGAACTGGTGGCTCGCGCCACGAACCCAAAGGCGGCAGCCCGGTCCGACCTGGCGGCGCTCGGTCTCGACAATGCGACAAACGCCTATCCTTTCGAGATGTCGGGCGGCATGGCACAGAGACTGGCCATTGCCGCTGCTCGGGCCGGTGGCGCGCGGATCGTTGTTGCGGACGAGCCAACCAAAGGTCTTGATACGGACCGCCGCGATGACGTGGCCAAGCGCCTGATCGAGATACGCCAGGACGGCGGAGCGACCCTGACTATCACCCATGACCTGGATCTGGCAGAGGCGCTTGGCGGCGAGCTCCTGGTCATGCGCAAGGGGCACCTTGTGGAACGCGGCCCTACTGAGCACGTTCTACGATACCCCAAAACCGACTATACAGCCGAGCTGATCTCGGCGGTGCCGCGCAACTGGCCCCAAAACACACCCGCGGTGCCGGGCGAAACGGTTGTGGCGGCGCAAAACGTAACCGTGTCTCGGGGTGGTCGGGTGCTGACCACGGGCCTGGATTTGTCACTTGGGGCTGGCGAAATCGTCGGCCTAAGCGGACCGTCCGGAGTGGGCAAAACAACGGTGGGCGACACACTGCTCGGACTAAGCGCACCCGAAAATGGAACCGTTTCCCGCAGCAAGGGGATTTCGCAGCGGCGTTTTCAAAAGCTCTGGCAGGATCCGCCGGCGGCCTTTGCCCCTCATCAGAGCATTGGGCAAGGCATCGCAGATCTGATGAGGTTGCACGGGATAGAAAAGCAACGACTTCAGCCCCTTCTGACACAGCTGAACCTCGAACCGGGTCTGTTGGAGCGCACACCGGATACCGTTTCGGGCGGTGAACTACAGCGCCTGTCCATTGCACGCGCGCTTTTGATGGTTCCCGTGTTCCTTTTTGCGGACGAGCCAACATCCCGGCTTGATCCGCTGACACAGCGTGCTGTGCTAAAGCTGCTGGTGGACCTGGCGCGGATCAAGAAGATCGCGGTTCTCATCGTGAGTCACGACAAGGATCTTCTGACAAGGATAACCGATCGGCAGACTTTGCTCGAACCGGTGATGTAGTCGCCTGTCCGTTGCCTAAATGCAGAAGCGATGCAGCCGGGCGCAGCAAACATCGCCCATTCTGCTGGCGCCGATGCATGCAAAGACTGAAATCAACGGCACTGTGAACACGCATTGACGGTATTCTACCTATCCAAGAGGCTTCTTTTTAGCTAGCGTACTTTCGTATGTTTCCAAGTTTTTCTGTTTGGGGGGCACGACTATGAGCAATAGAACTGAGCGTGAGCGCTCAATGTCCGTGACCCTGGAACATCCGGGATCTGATCGTGGCTGGACACCCGTCTCGGTTGTGGTGAACCGAGAAGATGTTTCGCACCGTATTTCGTTTACTCAAATGCGGTCGTTTGAGGACATATTTTGCGCTGAAATAGTGCGCTTTTTCCATCCATACCTGTGCGACCTCGGTTCACAATCCAAAATTATGTCATTTCCTGACGCCGAGCTTCGCATGCCCGGTTTGGTGCTGGGGCGGGTTCGGATTGTTTATTCCCCTAACGAACAAGGCAGAGCCAGGGTCCTGATCCGGTTTTCTGCATTGGTTGGGAATCCGAACGCAGCCTTGATCAAAGCGCCTGATGCATTTTTGTTGCCAGTCAACACTGTCGTTGACGCACTTGAGGACACATTGGATTGGGTTCTCATTCCAGCTCTGAACATCGCTTCGATCAGTGAGTTGCCCAGCCTTTCGGGCAGCAACAGGCAAAACCTCGAAGCCTGCCTTGAGAGGCTCGAATCTTCGCGGGAACACATCATGATGCGTATCGAGATGGTGAGCCAACGCCTGGATGATCTGCGCGAGACCCAAAAGGCGTTGGAAGTTGATCGCGACAAACGCGAACAATACGCTGGAGAAATCAACACTTGCGACACTTGAATCACTTTTGTGCCTTGTCGGCCTAACAGCAAACAAACACCCGATTACTGTAGATTTTGCGACCCGGTTCACAGGATGTGACTACGGGTGGAAAGAAAGACCATGAATACCGTTGAACCCGCCGACCCATTCAGCATAGTAGCCATAGCGGCTTCTGCTGGCGGGTTAGAAGCGACATCAATCCTCGCTCAGAACCTGCCATCGGGCATGAATTGCTGTTATGTGATCGCCCAACACATGTCGCCCTCACACAAAAGCATGCTGGTTGACCTTCTGTCGCGTGAAACATCGCTGCACGTGGAAGAGTTGCAGCAGCGAACGGTCCCAAAGCCCAATATCATCTATATTCCGCCGCCTGCAAAAGACGTCATTTTCAATGACGGGGCGCTAGAGTTGCGCAATCCTTCGGATCATCCCGCGTCTCCCAAGCCATCCGCCGATCGGCTGTTTGCCTCCCTTGCCGATACGAAAGGCGAGAATGCGATTGGCGTGGTCCTCTCCGGCACAGGCAGTGACGGCAGCTATGGGGTGCGTTCCATCAGGGAAACGGGCGGCATCACAATTGCTCAGGAGCCGACGACATGCAAATACGACAGCATGCCTCTTGCCGCCATTCGCACGGGCTGCGTCGATCTGACCCTGACGCCCCAACAAATTGGCGCTCATATCGGGCTGATCCTGCAACACCCACGCGATCTGAGCGCGCTCAAGGAACTCAATTCACAAAGTGGGCGCAACAATGACCTTTTCGATGTGTTGTTGGCGCATTCCTTGGTCGATTTCAGACAGTATAAGAGCAACACAATCAATCGTCGTATCCAAAGGCGAATGATTGCCAAAGGCATCGACAAGTTTGACGACTACGTAGACCTGTGTCGCAGGTCGGTCGAAGAAGTGGACGCCCTATACAGGGATTTGCTGATCTCCGTCACACGTTTCTTCCGCGACGAAGAACAGTATTCGGTTCTTGAACGTGTCGTTGCAGAGCGATTTGGCGACTACAGCGAAACCGAGCCGATCCGCATCTGGGTGCCGGGATGCGCTACAGGCGAAGAGGCCTATTCACTTGCCATCCTGGTTGTCGAGGCGATGGGCGGTCTCGATGAGGTTGCATCCGACGCCATTCAGATCTTTGCAACCGATATCGACGAAGAGGCAATGCGTGTCGGCCGCAGGGGCATCTATCCCCAGGCGGCCACGGCAGATATCCCATCAAAGTACTTGCCACGGTATTTCCAAACGCATGGGGATATGGTGCATGTCACACCCAAGCTTCGGAACTTTGTTATGTTCTCGAGGCATAACGTGTTTCAGGATGCACCTTTCCTGAACATGGATCTGATCAGCATCCGCAACATGCTGATCTATTTCAGCACCAAGTTGCAAGAACGCGTTCTGACCCGATTGATATACTCGTTGAAGCGGGACGGAATTCTGTTCCTCGGCACCTCTGAAACACTCGGCCATATGGACGATCATTTCACGCAACTGTCCAGCAGCGCCCGCATCTTCCAGCTTCGCGGAAAGGGCCGGATTTCACCTCGCGCGACAGAGGCCGCATTTCGCGGCGGTCGCCTTCCCCCGGCCACCGCGGGCGAAGCTTTCTCAAACCTGCCACGGTCCGTAGATCAGTGGGATCAATTCGACCGGCTGGCTAGGTCTGTCGTCAGCGATGGAATTGTCCTGAACCGGGAGCACACTGTTCTCAGGGTGTATGGTGACATTGCGCCTTACTGCAACCTGACGTCACGGTCTTTCGGGCTCAGCAACCTGTCGGTTCTGAAAAAACCTCTAGCATCTGATGCGGCAAGCCTGGCGCTGGTTTCCCTAAAGTATGACCAGCGGCGCCATGGCCCTTGGCACCGTCTGCCCGATATGGACGGAGAACTGGTGCAACTGACCGCCTACCCGATGGGCGGGCACGGAGAGGCTGCCGAGGACATGATCCTGATCGGCTTTGAAGCGCGGGCAGAGCCCGCAGTTGAACACAAGAAGGACACCGGCGACACGGAATACGTCGGATACCTGGAAGAGGAACTTTCACGAACGCGCGACGCCCTGCAGGTCACAATTGAACAGCTGCAAACCTCAAACGAGGAACTGCAAGCGATCAATGAGGAATTGCAATCCTCCAACGAGGAGCTGCAGTCGACGAACGAAGAGCTTGAAACCTCGAATGAGGAGCTGCAATCCACCAACGAAGAGCTGATCACCGTAAACGAGGAGTTGCTGGTCAACACCAGTCAGCTGGAACGCACCACCGCTGAGCTGACTGGGCTGATCGGCAATATGCCAACGGTGATGATCATGGTCGATCAGGGGCTGTTGATCCGCTACGCCTCGGATCAGGCGCTTGCTCTGTTCCAACTGACGGAACGCGGATTCGGCTACGGACATCTGTCGCAGGCTTTTGTGCCAACTGGTTACCCTCCCTTCATCGATCTGTGCACCCAGGCGCTGGTGTCCCGCTTGCCGCTTCGGCAGCGGTTCAGGGCCGGCCCCAGAGACTATTATCTCAGTATTGCACCTGTTTTTTCATCCGATGAGAACCTCATCGGTCTGATCCTCCAGATCCAATCCATCGAAAGCGATCTTGGACATCTGTTGATCAGCGACAAATCCGGTGGATTTGCGAGCATGGGCTCGTGGCGGATCAACATGGATACAGGAGAATTGCAAACCACGCCGGAACATGATGCCTTGCTCGGATACACCGATGACAACCGTCCCGACAGCTTGAATGAGGGTTTGAAATTTGTCGACGAAGGAGAGCGTGAGCGCGTCGAGGTCAACCTGAAAGCCGCGTCGGAAAATCTTGAACCATTTGATTTTTACGCACGGCTTGCACGGGTGGACGGAAAGGTTTTCATCGGTCACATCTTCGGTGAAGCCTTTAGGGACCAAAACAGCGGACATGTCTACCTTGTTGGAGTGACGCGCAACGTGTCTGAAGAGCGCGGAAGAGATCTATTGCTCCAGCAATACAACATGCTCACCGCAGACTTGGACGTTGGTGTGTACTCTCAAGATCTTGAAAACGACATTCTGTACTGGAGTCCAGGACTTTTCAAAATCCTCGGTTACGATGAAATTCCCAACCCGACAGACAGGATGCGAATGGAGGAGCTGACAAGAGAAGCTCAGAGCGAGCTTCAAAAGCTGACAGCAGAAGCCCTCGAGTCCAAGGAGCCCTTTTCTTTTGTGCACGAAATCACCCGGCCAGACGGCTCCAGGGCAATGATAAAAAGCACCGGGCATGTTGCAGTGAACGAAGCGGGGAAGGCCACGCATGTCTATGGTGTATTCAAGATTCTCAAAGAACTTGACGCTTGCGAATGACAAGGGGCGTTTCGCATGGCGCAGCGGGCTCGCCCCTAGACGGCAGCACATGTGGGACACCCGTACATCGGTGACAGGCGACTAAAGGTGTCAGGTGCGCACCCATTTCCAAGGCAATGCGCGCTTACGCCTTGCGCAGGGAGACAACCCTGGCCTCTTCGACGCCAGCCATCTTGCGCAAGGTGGCCGCGATGTCTGAGACCGTAAGACCGGCGTCCTCGTACATCTGCTGAGGGCTGGCCTGCTGGATGTAGCGGTCAGGAAGCGTCATCGTGCGCACCTTCAGGCCGCCGTCGAGCAGACATTCCCGCGCAAGGGCGTGCAGAACGAGCGAACCGAACCCACCTTCGGCGCCGGCCTCAAGGGTCATCAAACCTGCGTGATGACGTGCCAGTTGTCGCAACATGCCGATATCGAGCGGCTTGGCAAACCGAGCGTCAGCCACAGTCACGCTGATGCCTTCGCCATCAAGCAACTCGGCCGCCATCAGCGCCTCCGCCAGAAGGCTCCCGTAGGACAGGATGGCCAGATCGGTGCCTTCGCGCAACACTCGGCCTTGGCCAATGCGAAGCACATTGCCCCGTTCCGGCAAGGGAACGCCAGTCCCGCTCCCGCGTGGATAGCGAAAGGCAATGGGTCCAGCGTCATGGTCGATCGCGGTTTCAAGCATATGAATTAACTCGGCCTCGTCGGCTGCTGCCATCACCGTCATGCCAGGCAGGCTCGACAAATACCCGATGTCAAAGGCCCCGGCATGGGTAGCCCCATCCGCGCCGACCAGCCCTGCCCGGTCAATGGCGAAACGCACCGGCAAGCCCTGCAGAGCGACGTCATGCACGACCTGATCGTAGGCGCGCTGCAGGAAGGTCGAATAGATTGCGCAAACCGGTTTCAGGCCGCTGGCAGCCATACCTGCGGCAAAGGTCACACCGTGCTGTTCGGCTATGCCCACGTCGAACACACGGTTCGGAAAACGCTCCGCCATCAGATCTACGCCGGTGCCTGAAGGCATCGCCGCCGTCACGGCCACCACATCCGGATCGCGGGCCGCCACATCACACAGCGCATGGCCAAAGACACTTGTATAGCTCGGCGTGGACGCTGCTTTCGCTGCCCCGATGCCGGTCGCGACATCGAAAGTCGACACGCCGTGGTATCTGCAAGCCGCGGTTTCCGCCGGTGCGTAGCCCTTGCCCTTGATGGTGCAGACATGGATCAGAACTGGCCCTCTTGCCCGCGTTCGCGCGTTCCGCAACGTAGCCAGAAGCGCGGACATGTCGTGGCCATCTACCGGACCGAGGTAGTCGAAACCCAACTTTTCAAAAATCGTTGCCTGATCCTGCCCCGTCACCAGCGCACGCGCACGCCGCGCCCCCGCACGCATCGGCGGCGGCATCAAAGCTTCCATGTCCTTGGCAAAGCTTGCCCCCTCTGCGCCTTTGCGAAGCTCAGAAAGATAGGCAGACATTGCCCCAACGGGTGGTGCAATGCTCATCTCGTTGTCGTTCAGGATCACGAATAGCCGTCGCCCAGCCTGCCCTGCGTTGTTCATCGCCTCGTACGCCATGCCGGCGCTCAGCGCCCCATCCCCTATCACGGCGATGGCGTCGCCCGTCGCCTGCCCCATGTCGCGCGCCGTGGCAAAGCCCAGCGCCGCAGAGATTGATGTGGAGGAATGCGCAGCCCCGAATGGATCATATTGGCTTTCGTCGCGCTTGGTGAATCCCGACAGCCCGTCTTTTTGGCGCAGGGTTCGGATCCGGTCACGGCGACCGGTCAGCACTTTGTGCGGATAGCATTGATGACCCACATCCCAGATCAGTTTGTCGGTCGGCGTATTGAACACGGCATGCAAGGCGACGGTCAACTCCACCACCCCGAGCGAGGATCCCAAATGCCCGCCAGTCTGGCTGACTGCCTGGATGACTTCAGCCCGCAATTCATCGGCCACTTTGGCAAGGCGTGCATCGTCAAGGCCTCTGAGGTCGGCAGGCCCAGCAATCCTTTCCAGAATTGAAGTCCCTGAACAGGGCGCTTTATCGCCTCGCATCTCGCTTTCAGAACATGTCATGGCAGCCTCCGGCGTATGAGGGGTCCGCAACCAAGGATTACGGGGATGTATCCGAAGCAAGCCCTCTGTATCGCAAGAGCCGCCCCGATTAGGAATAGCACCGCGCGCGCGTCAGACGCATTTGCACGCGCGGTGCCTGCTCCTGTCGCCAACAGGAAGGCACGGGGGCAATCGGCCCCCGCTTTCCGGCTCCGTGGGACCGGGAACCGGAAGCGTTGCAGGCGGGCACCGATAAAGGTGCCCATCTTGCGTGGGCATCACTCGTTGGCCGTGACCTCTTCCGGCACTGCATAAACCGGCGCACCCGATGCAGCTAGTTCCGGCCAGTCCTTGATGACGTTCAGGCCTTGAAGCGGCTGCTGGTATCCCTTGTGGCAGGTCTTGCAGGCGGCCTTGGGCGCGTCGGCATGGATCGGGCCAAGCCGCTCGGCTGGGTAGATATCCTTCAGCGGCACCAGGTATTCGTTGTTGATATCCTGCACCATGCCGATCCCCAGCTGTTCAGTGGACCATTGCGGTGTAACCTCGGCCACTTCGTAAAAGGCGCGTGTATTGTGGCAGAAGGTGCAGTTTACCCCGAGGGAATTGGACACGTAGTTCATCAGTGCATAGGTGCGCTCGGTGTCCTGGATCGTTGCCACGCCGGGGTCGGCAGGGTTGGCCGCCACACGGCTATCAAGGTCATGGACACCGATCCGACCATAGTCGAGCAGATAGGCCTCAAGCGCATCCGTCGGCAACGACGTATACTGGCTGCGCAGCGTTGCCCGGTTCTGAATTGCCCCCCACCCCGCAACTGCCGCCGTTTCAACGGGCGCGATACGGAACCAGATGTCAGATGGGACGTTCTGGCCGCGATGGCAGGTATAGCAGGTCACGCCAACCTGCTTGTTGGCATTGACATGGCCATCCCAGTTTTCATTGATGCCTTGAGTCATCTGGATCATCCGGCGCGCGACAACCTTGGTGTAAAGGGTGTCCTCACCATAGGTTTCCAGATCGCCGTCCCCGTGGCAGTAGGCGCAGCCTTCTTCGGGGGCAACCCACTGCGTCATGGCATTCATCAGTCGGTTGAAATTGGCATCGGTCAGATCCCCCAGCACCTGGACGTTTTCGTAGACGTCCTTGGCCAGGTCTTCTCCGTCTTCGGGGATGTAAGGCGGATCTTCGAAAACACCCTCGATATCCGGATCGGGCGTGGCCAGATCGGAAACGAATTCTGGCACATGCATGCCCGTGCCGCGCGGGCCGGTCTGCATACTATCTGTGGGCGCAGGCTGTCCGAGCGTGACCAGCGCGGCGGCAACCACAACCGCGCCCACGATACTGCCGACAAAGATCGCCGGACCATAAATGTCGGTCGGGTTCTCCCTGTTCCACTTGTCGAACCACTTGGGAAACATCGTCTCACTCCTTCCCGATGAAGGCTTCGTAAGACCCGTAAGCCTCGTAGCCAAAGCTGCCGTCATACTGGGGCGCAAAGTTGTGTTCCTGTGCCCAGATGAACCAGTTATCGACCACTGTCCCGGTCAGCAGTATTCCAATGCCGCCGGTGATCGGGGTCAGGACTGCGAACCACCACGCCCAGCGGTGGATCCCCTCCATCGTGGCATTGAACCCCATGGTCCAGCGCCAGAAAAGAGCGGCGCGCTCGGTTGCGGTGCCCCGGTCGATGATCTGCTCCAGCTCGCGGTCACCCCCATAGCGGGTGACCGCCAGAATCGTCGCACCATGCATGGCAAACAGCAGGACAGAGCCATAAAGGAAGACGATGGAAAGACAGTGGAAAGGGTTGTAGTAGAGGTTTCCGTAACGGATCGAAAAGGCCGTGGTCCAATCCAGATGCGGGAAAATCCCGTAAGGCACCGCCTCGGACCAAGAGCCCATCAGGATCGGCCGGAACAGCCCCAGAACCAAGAACAGCCAGATGGCGGACCCAAAGGCCCAGAAGACATGCTTGCCCATCTTCTGCTCGGCCGCCAGTTGCCAGCTGCGATACCACCAGGCCATGACCGAAAACAGTAGAAGGAAGCTGGCAATGATATACCAGCCTCCATCGTTGAGCGGCGGCATGGAAAGGCCGTATTCCGGGCTTGGCGGCTCCAGCGCCAGCCAGAACAGCTGACGGATGAACTCAGGTATCGACCAGCCCACCTGCGCCAGCATATTGATGCCGATGATGTTGAGCCAAAGGATGCCCGACGCAATCGAGACCACACCGGCCATGCCAAGATTGACGGGGCCGAGCTGAGCGTTTCCAAACCAACCAAGCAGTTTGGAAAATCCGGCCCAGGTCGTCCGGTCCTCGGTCAGCGTGCCAAGGTCGTCGGTCCCCATTTCAGCGGGCCCACGGACCTGTACCTGGGTGAATATGTTCTGATATTCGACACTAAACATGGCTTACATCCCGATTTGCGAGGCCCAGATGGGCAGTTCCAACCACCAGTTCCACCACTCCGGCCAGCCCTTGGTCCAAACGGGGCCCGAGATGATGATGCAAACGGCTGAGAAGAAAACAGCGTTGATCGCCAAGAGGAAACCAAGGCGGTGAATGCCAAGAGTTCCGATCGAATAGCCGATGAAATCCCGAAAGAAGGTGTCTTCGTGATCGGGCGTTTTCATGATCTCGCCCTTTTCCGGGTTGGCCGCCGACAGGATAAGCGCCCCATGCAGCGACAGCGCCAGCGTCGTCGTAAAAAACAGGGTCACCGCCAGCATATGCGCCGGATTGTAGTGGAAATGCAGATAGGCGTAGCCGGTGTTCGAGACCCAATCTAGATGGCTGAAGATCCCGTATGGAAAGGCATGACCCCAGGCCCCCATCAGGATCGGGCGAAAGATCACCAGCGTGACATAGGCAAGGATGGCAAAACTGAAGGCAAAGGGCACGTGGTAACCCATGCCAAGCTTACGGCAGATTTCCACCTCGCGCAGGGCCCAACTGATGAAGCTTGCGGTGGCACAGATGGTAATGAACTGCCACAGGCCGCCTTCGTTCAGGGGCGCAATACCGAGCCCATAGGACAAGTCGGGCGGCTGAATATTGATCAACCAGGGATTAAACGTCCCCTGCTGCGCTGCACCCCAAAAAATCAGGATCGTCCCGAGTATGGCAAAAAAGGCGGTCGTAACTCCAAAGAAGCCCACGTAGAATGGGCCAACCCAAAAGTCGAACAGATCGCCGCCGATCAACGTCCCCCCGCGGACGCGATATTTCTTTTCGAAGCTGAGCAAGGCCATCTTCTTTTCTCCGCGTTAGGCGGCCAGTTCGCAAAGCTGCGCCGGGCCGTCATCTCTGTTGTTCAACATCGTGCGAAACCTCGTCCGACATTGGCTCTGGTCGGTTCGCTGCGGGCAGAACGCCTCCCGCCCGCAGCGGAAGTTTGGGCACGCCTTTACGGCGGACCCTTTGGCTTACTCGGCTGCCATAGCGCGTGATTGCGCGGCGTTCTCGAACCAGTTCACACCGTTCGACAGCACCACGAGATGAATCATCACCGCCAGCAGGAAGAGAAAAACACCCTGTGCCACAAACACACGGCGCGGATCGAATACGAGCCAGATCTTGTAGAACTTTGCCATATCGCCTCTCCTCAGAACCACGGGGCCCAGATGTAGGTCGCCAGGTGGGCGACCACGGCAACCGCCGCGAACAGCCAGAGGCCGCTCATATAGACGGAATGCAGCTCTTGGGCCTGCTCGTCGGTCAAACCTGTGAAGGACAGGTCACCTTTTTCAGACATGTACTTTCCTCCGGAACGTTGCCTGACGCCGCACCCCCTGCGGCCGGGTTGGGGAGTCACCCTCCCCGCCTGTCCACCCATCTGGGCAGTCAGATCGGATGGCCTTGGACGGCCATGTCGCTTGCATCCGGCCTTTGGGCGCGGACCTGCAGTCTCAGACTGCGAAGATCATCGGCGTGATGTGTTCCGCCTCGGCCCAGGCCCGTGCCAAAGGCCCGCGCAGGTTCAGTGTTCGGCGCCTGGCAATCTCAACGGTGTAGCGGACCGTTTCAGTGGGCAGCGACACCAGCAGGATCAGCGTGAAGTAGGTGTAGAACTCAACCCCCCGGCGGTTCGACTGCCGCCGCCTTGGAATGTTGGTGGTCATCTCGGCCATAAGTCATTCCTCCTTGTCATGTGTATGCCCCGCACTGGCGTGGGCCGCCGTCAGGGTCGTTGTGTTGTCCATTGCTGCGGATGGTCTGGAAGCAGGGAACAGTCCGGCTACCGTGTCCATGGCAACCCGCCCCGCACCGGCATCCAGCGCAGCCCGTTCGGCGGCATCGCGATACTGTTTGGCGGCGGAGATGCGGGTCAGAACCGGGTGACGTGCCACGATGCGGTTCAACGCCGCCTGTGCATCGGCGTCCCAGGGCATGTCCCGACGCTGCCGTGTTGGCGTGGCCTCTGCCGCGTCCATTTCAGAACCAAGCGGAAGAATGTGGAACAGCGCATCGAACAGCCCGTTGCAGACCTCCTGCAAGAGGTAACTCGCCCCGGCATAACCCATCATCGGCGTGCCGGTATGACGCCGGATGGCTGCGCCCGGAAAACTTGCCGGGATAAAGGTCGGTTGCGGCCCATGCCCCCCACCGCCCCCCGCGCGCAGCTCCGCAAGGTACATTTTCTCGTTGATCGATCCCATGACCACCAGCGGGCGCTTAGCTTCCAGGAGGGCGCGCACCTCGGGGTTGTTGGTCTTGGTGCCTGCCTTGCGCGCAACCGCAAAGGCGCAGGGGAAACCCAGATCTCCCTCAAGGTAATGACGCACCCCGCGGGCGTAGGTTTCATTTGCTACGATGGCAAAGCTCGCAGTGGCATAGAAGTCCTGGGTGACAGAGCGCCACAGATCCCAGACCGGTTTCAGCGTCGAGTGTTTTTCGCGCTCGATGAAAGGCTCTGGATCCAGATCCAGAAGCTCACCCAGTGTGCGCAGGAACCGCGTTGTGCTGTCTACGCCAAACGGCGCCTGCAGGTAGGGTTTGCCCAGCACCTCGGCCAGGCCGCGTCCGAATTCGCGGTACATGCAGATGTTCACGTCTGCATTCACCAGATTGCGCATCTCCGCCAGATGGGCGCCCAGCGGCATGATCATGTTCACTTCGGCCCCGATCCCTTCGACCAGACGACGGATTTCCGCAAGGTCGGACGGCATATTGAATGTGCCATACATCGGCCCCAGGATATTTACGCGCGGCGGGGCACTGTCGGGACGGGCGGTCTCCTTTGGCATCCGCCCCTTGGTCTGACCGAACTCGGTGAAAAGCCAGGTCATGGCGCGGTCTGCGGCCTCCCACTGGTCCTCATCGATGGTACGCGGCAGGAAGCGTTTCAGGCTGGTACCCTCGGGCGTGACGCCGCCACCTATCATCTCGGCAATGGAACCTGTCACGACCACGGCGGGCAAGGCCGGATCAAGTGTGCCCCAGGCTCGCTTCATCGCGCCTTCGGTGCCATCGCGGCCCAGCTCTTCCTCGCCAAGCCCCGTGACAACGATCGGCAGCTCGTGCGGGGGCAAGGCATCAGTGTAATGCAGCACCGAGGTTACCGGCAGGTTTTCACAGCCGACGGGGCCATCGATCACAACCTGCAGCCCTTTGACGGCGGTAAAGGCGTAGACGGCCCCCCAATACCCCCCAGCGCGGTCATGATCCTGGATCAGCATGGCAAGACCTCCGGCCTTGTGCAGCCAAAGTGATCTGCGCTGTGCGACAGGACGGACAAGCAAATACACCTCATATCATCTGCTCCGCCTTGGCTGCACGCGCCTGTTTCTCCAGTTTCTTGGCGTAGCGGTTGCGGAAGTCGGGGCGGCGGTTCGGCTCCCCTTCCCAGACGCCAGCCGCTTCACCCTCGCCAACGCCTTCGAAAAAGCCGCGCATGGCTTCCATTCGGTCTTTGCCCGCGATGGCCGCATGGACCACCTGCGCCAGGCTTCCCGCCCCGGCCGGACCCATCAGGGGTCGCGCCGAAATCAGGTTGGTGAAATAGAGCGCGGGAATGCCCAGCGCCTTGGCTTTTTGCACCACAGGCGTCGTGCCGATGGCCAGATCCGGCTTTAAAGCCTCCATCGCCGCCAGATCATCCTCAAGTGAAGCGCGGAAGGTGACTTTGGCACCCTGCGCCTCAAGCCAGGCCGCATCCTCCGCCGACCAGCGCGAGCGGGCACATGCGGTGCCCACGTATGGTACCTCAGCTCCGCTTTCAATCAAAAGACGCGCGACCAATAGCTCAGAGCCTTCATAGCCTGACACCGTGATCCGCCCTTTTACTGGCGCATTGGCCAAAGCTGCGGTGATAGCGGGAAGGAAGGCGTTCTGCGCGGCAGAAATCTGCGCCTGCGGCACGCCAAAGACTTCGCCAATGGAAGCAAGCCAGGCACGCGTGCCCTCCACGCCAACGGGTGCAGAGCCAACAACGGGACGGCCTGCGGCCTCGAATACACGGACGCTGGCGCTGTAGAACGGGTGAATTGCCGCCACCGCGCCGCAGTCCAGCGCGGCGTATAGCTCACGCCACTCCCGGCAGGGAACCACCGGCCCCGCCGCAAGCCCCATCGGAGCAAGCATGGCGCCTATCATCACCGGATCGGCTGGGAACATCTCGCCCAATAGCGCAACTGTGGGCCTGTCGTCGCGGCCACCTTCCGGCGCGGCCACGGGTCCGGCTTCAATCTCGCGCCGCGCAAAATCCAGCATGGCTCCGGCCAGAACATCCTTGGCCTCGGCATGGGTGGGAATACCGAAGCCAGGCACATCTATCCCGACGATGCGTACACCGTCGATTTCATCCGGCAACAGACGCAGCGGCACGCCCGAGGCGGTTGGCACACATAGGTTCGTCACCACGATCGCATCAAGCTTGTCCGGGTCCGCCAGGGCATGGACGCTTTCGCGGATATCCTCGAACAGTTTGCCCGTCACCAGTGTTTCAGAATCGAAAGGCACATAGCCCACCGACCGGCGCGCTCCGTAGAAATGGCTGACAAAGGTCAGCCCGTAAACGCAGCAGGCGGAGCCCGACAGAACCGTCGCCACCCGCCGCATGCGCAGGCCGACCCGCAAGGAGCCAAAGGCCGGGCACATGCTTTGCGGCTTGTCATGGGGGCCTTGCGGATAGTCCTTGGCGAACTGGTCCAGCAGCACTGACTGGCCGGCCATGCGCGCGGCCTTTTCCATCTCTGCGCCAGAATGGCAGCCAAGGCTGTCTGGTCCGTCAGGAGTGGTGCCGACCGGGTCAGACCTTTCGGCTCCGGTCAGAACCTCTGCTTCGCCAGAACTGTCGTAGATGCGCTCGCTCATGTGGTGAACCTCAGGGCTGCGCTGCGGTCAGGCGTCGTCATAGATCACCTCCAGGCTGGCCTTGGGCTCAGCGTTCTTGCCGCGCATGTCCGCATCGCTGGCAGGCTCCAGCACCACATCCGCGCCGGTTTCCGATCCGTCAAACAGGGCCAGCAGCCCGTCCTGATCCAGTGGCGTCGGGCGCACCGGGGGCGCCACAGCCGCGTTCATCCCAAGTTCGGCAAATAGCGCGCCCCATTGGCTTTGCTGGGTGCCAACGATCTGGTAGTTGGCGCTTTTCTTGCGCAGGTCGTCATCCTGCGGGATGGCTGCCAGCACCGGAATTCCAGCTGCCTCTGCAAAGGCCTGCGCCTCGCCGCTGCCATCATCCTTGTTGATTACAAGCCCCGCCACGCCCACATTGCCGCCCAGCTTGCGGAAATATTCGACCGCGGAGCACACGTTGTTCGCAACGTAAAGCGATTGCAGGTCGTTCGAGCCGACAAGGATGACCTTTTGCGCCATATCCCGCGCGATCGGCAGGCCAAAGCCGCCGCAGACCACATCGCCGAGGAAATCCAGCAGAACATAGTCGAAATCCCAGTCATGAAAGCCGAGCTTTTCCAAGAGTTCGAAGCCATGGATGATACCGCGCCCACCGCAACCGCGACCTACCTCGGGACCACCGAGCTCCATCGCGAATACACCGCCGCGCTTGAAGCAGACATCGCCGATAGCGACCTCTTCGCCGGCCAGTTTCTTGCGGGTGGAGGTCTCGATAATCGTCGGGCAGGCCTTGCCGCCGAACAGAAGAGAGGTCGTATCGGATTTTGGATCGCACCCGATCAGCAACACCCGCTTGCCCTGCTCTGCCATCATGTGGCTGAGGTTGGCGAGGGTGAAGGATTTGCCAATGCCGCCCTTCCCGTAGATCGCGATGATTTGCGTCTTTTTGGTCGTCTCGGTGGGCAGTACATCAGCCAGATCGGCATCTGCCTCCTCTCGCAGCCGCTGATCAAAGGACCGTATATCGTCCTTTAGCTTTGGGGCGTCGGCTTTGGTCACGTCGTCCTTCATGCGGCATGCTCCTTTGGGCGGTCGTCATGGCCCGCCGCGCGCGGATCCCAATCAAGGATCATCTTGAGGCAGGTCGAATCTTCAAAGGCGGTGCGATAGGCCTGCGGCGCGTCATCTGTACTGGCCCGGTGGCTAATGAGCCCGGACAGGGAGAGCGCACCGACTTCAATCAAGGCACGCGTGGCCTCCAGGTCTTTGGGCTGCCATTCCGCCGCCACGCGCAAGCGCACCTCTTTCATGAAGGCGGGCGGGAAAGCAAAGCTCAGCGGTTCGGTGTAAAAACCAGCGAGAACAACCTCGCCGCCTTTGGCGATGCGTCCGATCAGCAGATCCAGCAAACTGCCGTTGCCGGAAGCGTCATAAATCGTGCTGTAATCGCGGCGCGGATCTTCTTCGGGATCGATCACCCGATACCCATCGCCTCCGGTGCGACGCGCAGGAGCGGTCTCCCAGACCGTGGGCGGCGGGCCGCCAGCCGCCAAAACAAGCCGCGCCAGCAAACGGCCCAGCACGCCATGACCGACGATCAAGTCCGGCAGGCCGCGATCCAGCCCTGCCATGGCATGGCGCGCTGTCGCAGCCAGAGCCAAAAGAGCACCCTCTGCTCCCATGCCGCTATCAATCCGCGCTGCTCGCGCCGCATCGGTCACCAGATACCGCGCTGCACCACCAAATAATCCGCGCGCGCCATCAAAACAGTTGGCGCCGGGAACAAAGACCGCATTGCCTGCGGAAAACCCGCTATCGCGGCCTGCTTCGACCACGATGCCGCTTGCCTCGTATCCCGGCACCAAAGGATATCCCATGCCGGGGAAGGGAGGCATTTTGCCCGTGTAAAAGAGTTTCTCGGTCCCGGTGGAAATGCCGGAATGCGCCACCTCAACCACCAGATCATTGGCGCCAGGCTCGCTGAGCGTCAGGCAATCGATTGCCAAATCGCCCGGACCTTTCAACAAGATTGCATCTGTTTGCATCATCTTACCCCGCTCTGCTTCGAATCGACTTTCGATATCAGAGCATCCTCCCAGTTATGTGTAAGCTTACATTGACACCTATTAATGTCAATTGATAGTGACGCATTTTCGCGCGTATGCTGTCAGCCTGGCTTGACGGCACTCAGTACAGAGGTCACGAAAGGCCTTTGCGAGCGCGGCATTTGCGGCTGTCCGAACCCGGCCTGGCGCAGCATTTGGCCAAGCTCCTGTGCTGACCGGCAGCGCCCGGTGCGCATGGCCAAAGTATAGAAGGCAAAATAGACATCGGTGTGAGGATCGGGCCGTGTGCCGCCCGACATCGGTTCGGAAATGATGATCCGCCCACCGTAAGGCAAAGCCTCGAAGACCTTGCAAAGCACGCGCATCACGGTCTCATCGTCATGATCATAGAGCACCCGGATCAGCGAAATGGCATCGGCCCCTTTCGGAAGTGCATCGGTTCGAAAGGAACCGGCAACGGCCGTGATCGAGGCATCAGTGCATCCCGCAACGACCTCGGGCAGATCAAAGAGCACCCGCTCGACTCCATCCGCCACACGATGAACTTCATCAAGGAACACACCAGTACCGCCGCCCACATCCAGCAGGCGCGACACGCCAGTGAGGCTGATCTGCGCCAATGTATCCTGCGCCACAAGCCGCTGCGACTGGGCCATCAGATCGGAATAGCGCGCAGCGACTTCGGGCGGGGCGGAGCCTCCAAAGACATAGGGCCAAACGCCAGCCAGTTCGGTCTCGATGTCGCCGCGAAGCAGCGCAACCGGGTCGCTCATGTCCCGGTAAAAGGCACCGTGATGGCGGATCATCTCTGAAAGGCCCGGCACCCCGATCAAGGCAGCCCCTTGCCGGGCCAGCCCAAACCGCCCGCCTTTGAGGCGTCGCAAAAGCCCGATACCGGCACCGGCCTGACAGAGGATCTGCATTCGATCCGGGGGAAGCGCGGCGAAACGCGCAAGCGTCTCCACACTCTCCGGGCCCGCAAGCAACCGTCTCGGCAGATCCAACTCCACCAGCGCCAGAAGGACCTGAGCCCGCACGAACCCTTGAACGAGATCAAAAAGCCCCGCACCGTCCCGGCGGGCAAAATGACGTGCTATGGGCAGGCGCGCGGCAAGACGCTGAAAACCGGGGCGCGCAACAAGACGGTGGAACCATCCCGGTGTCAGCGCCAGCGTCATCCGCCGCGCGCCGCGATGGCCGCATCGGGCATGATGCGCTTAGCCGTATGCGTGACCATCTGGGCAAGAGCTGCTTCACCCTGGCAGGCGGGTATCGAGGCAATCGCCCCGGCCAGAATGTCACGCAGCCGCTGGGCAGCCCCGTCAATTCCGTAGCGGGCCACCGCATTCGGTCGGCCATGCAGATCGTCCTGCCCGACCGGCTTGCCCAGTTCAGCTTCACTACACAATGCATCGCGCAGATCATCGGCAACCTGAAAAGCCTGACCAATCCGGTCGCCAAGCTCGAACCAGGGCTCAGCCTCCTGTCCCGCGCTAATGGCGCCCATTTGGGTGGCCGCAATAAACAGGGCACCCGTCTTCGAACGATGATAGGCATCCAGATCAATGACCGGCTCGCTTTCCCAGCCCTGGCCGGCACAGATGCCTTCCGGCATACCGCTGCGGCGGGCCAGAGCCGACACCAACTGCGCCATCCGGTCCGGTGCCTCCTGAGAGGTCTTTGCCAGCGTCTCAAAAGCGAGCATGATCAGGCTATCCCCTGTCAGCACCGCAAGCGGTTCGCCAAAGGCCCGATGCACCGAAGGCTTTCCACGCCGCATGTCGGCATCGTCAAAACACGGCAGATCGTCATGCACCAAGCTGGCACAATGCATCAGTTCAAGCGCCGCCGCCGCCGCATTCGTGATCTGTGGATGGTCGTCTCCGCAGGCCAGAGCCACCGATACCAGTATGGTCGGCCTGATGCGCGCTCCTCCCGGACTTGTGGCATAGTCTAGCGCCGCCGCCAGCCGGGCCGGAGCCTGAACACTGGCCCCACCGGCGGATGCAGGACAAGTTGCAGCGGCATCTCCTTTTTGCGCGTGACTTACCGCTGCGGTTACCGCCGCATTGATCCGGAGCTTCAGGTCCATAGTGCCTCTCCCGCCAGGAAAACTGGATGTCACTCACATATGACATTACTGTGTCAATTAAAGTGGACATATTTGCAAAACGAGTCAAGAATTCCTCTATGACCAAGCAGCCCGACACAGACAGCTCCAAACCTCTCGCCGCGCTTGTGGTCGGCGCCGGGGTGGGCGGCTTGGCGACAGCCATGCGGCTTCAGGCTGGCGGCATGTCCGTGACACTGATCGAACGCGCGCAGACGCCGGGCGGCAAGATTCGTACGGTCCCCTCTGTCGCCGGTCCGGTCGAGGCCGGTCCCACCGTTCTGACCCTAAGGTCAGTGTTCGACGACTTGTTCCAAGCCTGCGGAACCCGTCTGGACCAACATGTGACCATGGTTGAGCAAAAGGTTCTGGCCCGGCACTTTTGGCCGGACGGCAGCAGCCTGGACCTTTTCTCAAACCCAGACCAAAGCGCCGACGCCGTGGCCGCCTTTGCCGCTGAACCGGCGGTGAGGGCCTTCCTTCGCTTCTGCCGCGAGGCCAGCGATCTTTTCGAGGCCTTCGAAAAGCCAATGATGAAGTCCGGAGATCCGAGACAAATAGCTCTTGTGCATGCAGCATTGAAACATCCCCAAAACCTGCCGTTGCTGCTGCCTTTCGCGACCATGCGCAGCCACCTCAAACGCCGGTTTGCCGATCCACGACTCGCGCAACTCTTTGGACGCTATGCCACCTATGTCGGTGGCAGCCCGGATGCCACGCCCGCACTTTTGTCTCTGATCTGGGACGCCGAAGCCCGAGGCGTCTGGCGCATTGATGGCGGCATGACACGGCTTGCAGAGGCAATGACCAACTGTTTCATCGGCCTTGGCGGTGATCTGCGACTGGCAACAGCTGTCTCCAGTATCGATGCTTCGGCAGAGAAGGTGCGCGGTGTCACGCTTTCCGATGGGAGCTGCCTTCATGCGGATACGGTGGTGTTCAACGGCGATCCCCGCGCTCTTGCGCGGGGTCTACTTGGTCCGGACGTCGCACATGTGGCACCTCAAACCTTGAAACTGCCGCGCAGTCACTCGGCGCTTGTGCTGTCTTTTGCCGCCAGCGCCGAAGGAGTCCAACTGGCTCATCACAACGTGTTCTTCGCTTCGGATCCTCTGAGTGAGTTTGCCGACCTCGCTGCTGGACGGATTCCTCAGACGCCCTCAATCTACCTGTGCGCACAAGACCGGGGCACCGGAAGACCCGCACCAGATGGCACGCCGGAACGGTTCGAAGTCATTCTCAATGCTCCACCTCTTTCTGGTGATGCATCACAAGACACCTTTGAGGAGGCCACCGTATGCCTGAAACGGATCTGCCGCACACTTGCAGGTTTTGGCCTGACGCTGACACCAATCGCACCGCCTCTGGAGAGCCAACGCGAGATGAGCCAGGCAACGCCCCGCGATTTCGAGAGACTGTTTCCAGGCAGCGCAGGATCCCTATACGGGCAGAGCCCGCACGGGCTGACCGCGGCTTTAAAACGGCCGAGGGCGACAACGCCAGTGCGGGGGCTTTACCTGGCGGGCGGAGGCACCCATCCGGGGGCGGGAGTTCCGATGGCTGCGCTCTCAGGACAGCACGCGGCCGAGGTGATCATGAAGGACCTCGGTTTGATCTGAAAGTGCCTCCCGACGGCTATGCCTGGTGGTACATGGATGCGCTATCAGATTGCGGCACGCGCGCCCTGTCGGTCATCGCTTTTATCGGCTCTGTGTTTTCCCCCTGGTATGCCTGGAGCAGGCGCCGCGCCCCTGACAACCATGTATGTATGAACGTGGCCACCTATGGCCCGCGCGCGCGATTTACCATGACCGACCGGGGGTCCTCCGCCTTGCGCCAAACAGAAAACAGGCTGACCATAGGCCCGTCCAGCATGTCCTGGACCGGAGACCGGCTGATCATCTCAGTCAATGAGCGCGGCGCCCCGCCCGCCTTTGGGTGTCTGCGCGGCACAATCACGCTTACTCCTGGTGCCGTAACCCAAGTGGAGCTTCCGCTGACCCGCGATGGTGCCCACGTCTGGCGGCCCTTCGCCCCATCCGCAGGTGTCCAGGTCGATCTGGAGGGAGACGGCAACACCTGGGAGGGGCATGGGTATTTCGACGCCAACTTCGGCATCCGGGCGCTAGAGAAGGATTTCTCCTTCTGGACTTGGGGACGGTTTCCGATGCCTGATGGCAGCGCAGCCTGTTTCTATGACGCCATCCGCCGCGATGGCAGCACCCTAGCGCAGGCGATCCGATTTGACGCGGGCGGCGTGCCTCGTCCCATCACGGCGCCGCCCCTAACACCCCTGCCCCGGTCGCTGTGGGCGGTGCGCCGTGAAACCCGCGCTGATCCAGGGTTTCTGCCGCGCCAATGCCTCGCCATGTTGGATGCCCCCTTTTACACGCGTTCAGCGGTCCAAACGCAGATTGGTGGGCACATGACGACAGGTGTGCACGAGGCTTTGGATCTCAGGCGCTTTCGCTCCCCGCTGCTCAAACCCATGCTTGCCATGCGGGTGCCGCGCGTTTCGCGCTGGCGCTTTTCTGAGTAATGCGATGGATCACACGCCGCTTCAGGTAGCCACGTCCTGGCCACCCTTGGCGACATCCGGGTTCAAACGCCACACCGCAGCATTCAGCGCTGCGGCGATCGAAACCCATGCAAGATATGGCAGAAACAACAGCCCTGCCAACCAGTCGACCTGCCAGAGCGCAACCATGCAAGCCGCAACAGCACCCCATAGAAGGACCAGCACCAGCATCCCTGCCCTGATCCGACGCAGACCAAAGAAAACGGGTGTCCACAGCGTGTTCAGCGCAATCTGCAAAGCCCACAGCGCCATGGCGAGCCCGCTGCCCTCCGCCCCGGCGACCCGCGCCGCAGCGGCCGCCATACACAGGTAAAGCGTTGTCCAGGCCACCGGGAAAAGCCAGTCCGGCGGGGTCCAGTTTGGCTTGTTCAGCGCGCGATACCAGGCCCCTGGCGGAAACATCGCTCCGGTGGCTCCGGCCGCGAAACAGGCCCCAAGGAAGATGGCAAAAAGTGCGTAGGTCATACCGGAGAGGTAGAGCTTCTGCGCTCCGGCATCAAGCGAGCTCTGCGCCTTTGATCCTGCTCTGCCAGGTGCGCCATTGTTTCGATCAAGGTCTCGGACCAGCCTCGCAAGGCCGTCTCCGGCGCCGCCGCAGCCTCAACGAGGAATGCCGTTTCCGGCAGGGGCGGAGCGTAGATCAGCGCCGAACGCGGCATTATGGACGTGCCTGCCGCCCGCATCGCGGACAGCATCAGCCACATCACCTTTTGGCTGCCACTGGTATGCGCTCGTCCTCGGAACGGATCACAGTCTGCGCGCCGCAGCTGCCTGCCGATCCCAGCATAAATATAGCGCGCCGCAAATATGCCGGGCCGGGCGGCGGCGGGCAGGCCCTTAACTCCCGTCTCAGAGCGGGCATAGAGCCAGCCCGCCGTATCCAACAGGCGGCGCACCACACCACTGAGTTCCGGAGCAGCTCCCGGAGCATTGAGAAATGCATGCGGATCGATACGGGCTTCCCGTAGCCATTCCAAAGGAAGATAGAGGCGTCCTTCCTCTGCGTCCTCGGCCACGTCTCGTGCGATATTGGTCAGTTGCATCGCAACACCGAGATCGCAGGCCCGCGCCAGCACGTCCCTGTCACGCACCCGCATCAGGACGCACATCATTGCGCCAACGGCACTGGCCACCCGCGCGCTATAGGCAGTAAGCGCGCTTAGATCCTCATACCAGCGCCCCTTTGCATCCCAGGCCAGCCCCTCTAGCAGGGCCTCGGGTAAGGCGCGGGGCATCTGGAAATCCTCGACCACCGCCGCGAAGGCACGGTCCTGCGGCGCATTGCGCGGGTGCCCCTCGTAGACAAGCGACAAGCGATCATGCAGGCGCAGGACAGCATCTGCCTTTTCCTCGGTCAGATCGACCGCATCGTCTGCAAGACGGCAAAAGGCATAAAGTGCAAGGGCAGGATCCCGGACCTTTGCAGGCAAGAGCCGCCCTGCCGTATGGAAGGAGCGCGAGCCATGGCGGATCGCCTCGCGGCAATGGTCCATATCCGCAGCATTGATCATGAAAGCCTCCCCGCGGCTACCAGCGCAGCATCTGGCACGAGTTTGTCCAGTACCTCGGCACTGGAAACCACGCCCGGCAGCCCGGCCCCTGGATGGGTCCCCGCACCCACAAGGTAAAGACCATCCACCTCTTCGCTGATGTTGTGCGGGCGAAACCAGGCGCTTTGAAGGATGCGCGGCTCAAGCGAAAACCCGGCTCCGTAGGGCGACAGGTAGCGGTCACGGAAGGTTTCGGGGGTGAACACCTCAGAGGCAGTCAGATGCGCGCCAAGCCTCGGTAAAAGCTGCGCCTCGAGCACTTTCTGAACACGTTGGCGATATGGCTCTGCATGCGCGCGCCACTCCACGGGATCGGTACCGCCCAAATGCGGTACTGGCGAGAGAGCGTAAAAGGTATCGCCTCCATCGGGAGCAACGCCCGGATCGGTCACAGAGGGTCGGTGCACGTAAAGGCTCATGTCCTCTGCCAGCCGCCCCTTTATGAAGATATCATCCACAAGGCCCCGATAGCGCGGCCCGTTCAGCACCGTATGGTGCCCGACATCCGGCCAGAGATCCCGCGTGCCTTTGGTACCAAAATACCAAACAAACAGCCCCATGGACCAACGGGACCGCCTGAGCTTTGCGTCAGTCCAACGCCGCTTAGGCCGTTTGCGCAAGAGCCGCCAATAGGTGTGGCCAGCGTCGGCATTGGACACCACCACGTCAGCCTCCAGAACCGCGCCATCATCAAGACGCACGCCAAAGGCGCGATCACCCTCGACGAGGATTTCATCAACATCCACCTGCATCCGCAGAACGCCGCCCTGGGCGGCGATCACCTTTGCCATGGCCTCTGCAATGGCTGCGACACCGCCGATGGCATAGTGCACCCCAAAGGCCTGCTCGAGATGGCTGACCAGTGCGTACATGGAGGTCACCCGAAACGGATCCCCGCCGATAAAGAGCGGGTGAAATGAGAAGGCCATGCGCAGGCGCGGATCGCGAAACCGCCTGCCGGCATGGGTGTAGACGGATCGATCTGCCCGCAACAGGCCAAAGCGCGGCAGCGCCTTGATCAGATCCCACAGACGGTGCATCGGGCGGCGCCCCAGATCCTCGAACCCAAAGGCATGGCGCGCTTCTGCATCGCTCAGAAACTGATCATAGCCCGCCACATCCTGAGGCGACAGCTGTGCAATCTGCTTGCGCACGCGGGCCGCGTCCCCTGACATTTCAAAGCGGGATCCGTCGGGCCAGCGGATTTCATAGAAAGGATCAAGAGGCCGCAGATCCACGTCCGCGTCAAACGACCGGCCGCAGGCGCGCCATAGATCCCGAAACACATCCGGCACCGTCACGATCGTCGGGCCAAGATCAAAGCGATGCCCCTGTCGCCATAGCGCCGAGCCCCGCCCCCCCGGCACATCCAGCCGGTCGAGGACCGTCACGCGATACCCCTTGGCACCCAGCCGCATAGCCGCAGCAAGACCGCCAAGACCCGCGCCGACGACGACGGCATGGGGCGCCTCCATGCGGGCGGCCATTGGAGCAAGCGAAGGATCGACGCGTGTCATCATAGAGAAACGCTAGCACTGTCAATTTAAATTGACAATCATCTCTTTCCCGACAGCGCCGAACGTGTCACACTAAACTGACACGCAGTCACAGGGAGAGTCGACCGCATGCAGGTCGTCACGCTAAGCCTCTATCGTTTTGACGGTCCGCGCCTTCGCACCTGGGCCTTTCTCATGATGGGCGCGGCACGGCTGATGCTGCCAAGGGTTGTTGGTCTTGAGTTCTGGAAGCTCTGCGGCACCGGCGTCGGTGAGGGATTCACCCCAAGACTGTTTCCCGACGAGGTTGCCGTGCTCTGCGCCTGGCCATCTCTGGCCGCCGCCCGCCACAGGCTGGCTCATGCCAAGCCGTTCACCGCATACAGTCTCAGGGCCAGCGCCGAAGTGACGTTTTTTCTCATGCCAACCTCTGCGCGCGGATCTTGGGCCGGCGTTGAACCATTCAGACCAGAGGAAGACCACTCCCGCGGCCCTTTGGTCGCGCTCACCCGTGCTACCGTAAAGCCCCTGCGCAGCCTGCGCTTCTGGCAGCGGGTACCGGATATCTCTGCAGGCATTGGCCGCGACCCGAACGTCCTGTTCAAGATAGGCATCGGCGAGGTGCCATTACTCCACCAGGTAACTTTCTCGATATGGCCGGACACGGCCAGCATGGCTCAGTTCGCCCGCAAAGACGGCCCCCATGCCAAAGCCATCCGCGCCGTGCGCGAGGGCAACTGGTTTCGCGAAGAACTCTATGCCCGGTTTCGCGTCCTCGACATCGAGGGCCAATGGCCGGGCCCCGCAACAACACAATCCTTCAATCATCTGATGACCGGAGCCGAGACATGACCGCATTCCCCTTTGCCGCCATCGTCGGACAGGACGCCATGAAAACGGCAATGATCCTCACCGCAGTCGAACCACGCCTGTCTGGCGTTCTGGTATTTGGCGATCGGGGCACCGGCAAATCCACCGCTGTGCGTGCATTGGCAGCACTGCTGCCCCCGATCACGGTGGTTCGGGGGTGTCCGATCAATTCTGAAACACCCGAGGCCGTCCCGGCTTGGACATCTGTGGCCGAGGCCGAACTCAAAAGCCGCCCAACCCCAGTGGTGGACCTGCCCCTTGGCGTGACAGAAGACCGCGTGACCGGTGCGCTCGACATAGAGCGCGCCCTGGTGCACGGAGAAAAGACGTTTCAACCCGGCCTTCTGGCGCAGGCGAACAGGGGGTACCTCTATATAGACGAGGTGAACCTCCTGGAGGACCACATCGTTGACCTTCTGCTGGATGTGGCGCAATCGGGGGAAAACCTGGTTGAGCGCGACGGTCTGTCGATCCGGCATCCGGCCCGTTTTGTTCTAGTCGGCTCGGGAAATCCCGAAGAGGGAGAACTGCGCCCGCAGCTACTGGACCGGTTCGCCCTGTCGGTAGACATCACCTCTCCGACCGATATCGAAGAGCGGATCGAAGTGATCCGGCGCCGTGATGCTTTCGAAACTAACCCAGATGCCTTTCTGGCCACCTGGGAGCCGGAGCAGGCCTGGATACGCGATCGGATCCTCACTGCACGTCGCGCCCTGAATACGATTGAAGTGCCCGAAGCAGCACTGCGCGATGCTGCTGAACTCTGCATGACACTTGGCGCCGACGGACTACGCGGGGAACTGACACTGATCCGGGCCGGACGCGCGCTCGCCGCCTATGAGGCCGCGCCAAGGGTCGTGCGCGACCACCTGCGCCGCATTGCCCCTATTGCCCTCTCCCATCGTCTGCGCCGCGACCCGCTGGATGAGGCAGGATCGGTCACACGCGTGACCCGCTGCACCGAAGAAGTCCTAGGATGACCTCTACCGCGCGCCCAGATGACAGCCTGCCCCGGACAGGTGTGGAACGCGCCAATCTGGCCATGCGCATGGCAGCGCGCGATCCCGATGGTCTCAAAGGCGTGATCTTGCAGGCCAGAGCTGGCCCACTTCGAGATGCCGTGGTCGCCACACTGCCAGCGCAGACCGTCCGCATCCATGCGGGCATCGGGTTGGAAGCGCTGACCGGCGGTCTGGATCTGGCTCAAACCCTCGTTGAGGGGCGCGCAATTCTGCGCGAAGGGCTGCTGGACAGGCCCGGCTGGCTCCTGATTTCGATGGCAGAGCGCCTGCCCCGAGAAATCGTCGCAGTTCTGAGCCAAAGGCTTGACCGCAAGGGGACGGGCCCGGTCCTGCTACTGGATGAAGGGCAAGAACCAGACGACCGGATCGACGCTGCACTGGTGGAGCGCGTGGCGCTGCATGTATCACTGCCCGAGGATGAACGCCTTCAGAATCCTCACCTTTCAGCTGTACCTTCATCACCTTTCCGGGGCGCTCGTGCGAGCCACGCAGCCGAAGACACCGCCACCTTAGCTGCATTGGCCTGCAGGTTTGGCGTCAACAGCTTGCGGGCGCCCCTTTTTGCCCTGCGCAGCGCTCAGGCGATTGCCGGCTTGCAAGAGCGGGACAACGTTCAGCCAGGTGATCTTGCCCAAGCCGCAGCGCTGAGCCTGGCGCACCGCGCAACCTGCCTGCCCGACTCACCGGTGCCTCCGGACGCAAAGGACAGCCCATCGCCGAACACGCCAGACACCTCCCGGCCGGTCGATCCGGCGACTGTCAGCGACAGCCTTCCTGAGAGTATCTTGCTCGAGGCCGTCCGTGCTGTTCTGCCACCGGATCTTCTGAGCCGACTTACGGGCGGAAAAAGTGCTGTGAAGCGCTGCGCGTCAGGCGCAGGACAAAGGAAGACCGGCAACCGCCGCGGACGTCCGCTGCCAGCGCGGCGCAAACGGCCAAGCGGCCGCGAAAGGCTCGATATTATTGCCACCCTGCGCGCCGCAGCCCCTTGGCAAAAGATCAGGCGCAGTGCAGAGGCAACGCCCGGCCCGAGAATCTGGCCATCGGACCTGCACGTCCGGCGGTTCGAGGATCGCTCGGACCGGCTCTTGATCTTTGCGGTTGATGCTTCGGGGTCCGCCGCCCTTGCGAGGCTCGCAGAGGCAAAGGGCGCGGTGGAGTTGTTGCTTTCGCAGTCTTATGCCACGCGCGACCATGTGGCCCTGATTGCCTTTCGGGGCCAGGCCGCTGAGCTGTTGCTGCCACCAACCCGCTCTCTTGTTCAGACTCGCCGACGCCTTGCAGCCCTGCCCGGCGGTGGAGGCACGCCGCTGGCCGCAGCGCTGAAAATTGCGGGAGAAACAGCATTGGTCGCGCAGCGACACGGACTGAGTCCGGCTTTGGCTCTGTTGACGGATGGCCGCGCAAATGTGGCTCTGGATGGTTCTGCCGACCGGGCGGCAGCCCAAAAGGATGCCCAGCAGATGGCGCGTTGGATCTATGGGCTTGGCTTGCCTGGAACGGTTATCGACGTTGGCCGCAGACCACGTGATCAGCTGGCAGTTCTTGCGGCTCTGCTCGGCGCCAACTACACGCCCCTGCCCCACGCCGCCGCCGAGGGGTTAAGCCGGGTCTTACATAACAGTCTGGCGTGAGCCATGCGCTGGCCGCCTCCTTCGGATTGGCCGTTTGCAGCCCATTCCCGGCAGATCTCATGTGCGCCGCATCGCTGGCATGTGCAGACGCTCGGGGACGGGCCGGAGATCCTGCTTCTGCATGGCGCTGGCGGTGCGACCCACAGCTGGCGCGGGCTGGCGCCATTGTTGGCCCACACCCATCGGGTCATAATGGTCGACTTGCCCGGGCACGGCTTCACCCAGTCTCCGGCGATGCGCGCAGGCCTTGCTGCAATGGCCGCAGACATCGCCGCGCTGGCGATCGCCGAAAGCTGGTCTCCAATAGCCATCATCGGCCACTCTGCAGGGGCTGCGCTGGCGCTGGAGCTGACCCTCCGTCCGAATCTTTGGCACCAGCGCCCGATGGTCATAGGGATCAACCCGGCGCTAGCACCATTCGATGGCGTTGCCGGTTTTCTTTTTCCACTGATGGCCCGGGTGCTTGCGGGCAGTTCAATCTTGCCCGCCCTGTTTGCCAGGGCGGCCACACCCGAGGTCGCCAAACGCCTGATCGAAGGCACCGGTTCGCATCTCACTTCAGACGGCTACAGGCTCTATACGCGGCTATTGCGGGATCAGAACCATGTTACCGGAGCATTGCAGATGATGGCCAACTGGAATCTGGAGCCGCTACTTGCTGCCCTGCCCCGGATTGAGAACCCAGTACATTTTATCACTGGCGATGGCGATGGCGCTGTACCTCCCACCGTTGCTGAGCAGGCCGCTGCGCGAATGTCAGATACGGATGTGATCTGCCTGGATGGCCTCGGTCATCTGGCCCATGAGGAGGATCCGGACAAAGTTGTCAACATAATCTGTCAATGGACCCAATCGACATCGCCATAAGAACACTGGCATCTGACCGCAGGCTTTGTTCTGGACAAGCCCAAATGGTGTTCTACATCCCCTCCGTTAGCGCGTACGAGGAGTGACCGATGAGCCAGCAGATTGACGAAGAAACGCTGAAACAACGCTACGAAGAGGGCATCCGTGCGTTCGAGCGACAGCGCGGTCAGCGCGCGGGTGAGGCTCAGGCCCTTGGCGTGCTTTTTGAAGGCTACGGTGATCTTCACACGCAAAACCCCTGGCTTCCAAAAGCCGGGCGCCTCGCAATGTTGTTCTGCTTCAACTTTGCTTGCATCGCCCCGGTGCTACTGATGCTCTTCGTGATCCTGTAATCTAGTGGATCAGAGCCGCTCCACGTCGGGCTCTTTGGCGAAGATCATATAGTCGTGGTTTGCAAGGTAGACCTTAAGCCACGGGGTGAAACGCCGAGGAGTCGCAGCGATCTCTTGCGTCAGCTCAAAGCGCGTCACCCATCTCAGGTCCATCACCTCGTGGAGATTGGGCGAAAGGTGTCCGTCGTCAGGGATTTTGGGACAGATGGCCGCCTGAACTAAAAGAGGGTTCTGCACATCTGGTAGGTTTGATTATGCAGCGGATTTGCGGTGAAGCAAGCGTCGCGTTTCGATGGTCCT
>Ga0098070_100058_pt1 | contig 84040 bp, 71 predicted proteins | sample 28_taG_FD_75063 | JGI IMG/M metagenome (GOLD analysis project Ga0098070, IMG submission 75063) | Marine viral communities from Cariaco Basin, Caribbean Sea - 28_WHOI_OMZ | ecosystem: Environmental > Aquatic > Marine > Oceanic | place: Caribbean Sea: Cariaco Basin | collected 2014-11-12
GGCACCATGGTGCCCGCAAAGAGTGCCGGAGACAGGCGACGCGCGCGGTCCAGATCTCCAAGCCCCTTCTTGAAAGCAAAAAACAGTGCAATGCCGATGAGCAAAACCGGCAGGATCATTCGGATCCATTCGACCGGCAGGATCGAGACCAGCAAAGCGCCCATGATAGAGGCGCCAAAGGCGATCAGCGCAGATCCCCACTGGCTGCGCAGGTCCACATGGCCGCCGCGTGCATAGGACAGCGCTGCTGTGGCGGCACCGAACAGTCCTTGAATCTTGTTGGTCGCAAGGGCGGTCACCGGATTGGCGCCCGCAATGAGCAGCACGGGCACGGTAATCAGCCCGCCGCCGCCCGCGATGGCATCAATGAAACCGGCGACAAATCCCGCAGCCATCAGGAGCAGCAGTATGTCCGGGGCAACCTCTGCCACGAGCAGGAATTCTGGCACTGAGGTTAGCCTTTGAAGTCGTCCTGGGCATAGCCCTGAATATAGAGCAGCGCGGTCAGATCGCCGTGGTTGATGCGGATGTCGCACTGGGCAGCGACCGACGGCTTGGCGTGAAGAGCAACGCCTGCGCCCGCACGCTTGAGCATGCCAAGGTCGTTCGCTCCATCGCCGACGGCGATCACATCAGCTTCGGAAATACCCAGCTGTGCAGTGATCTCCTCCAGCGCGTTGACTTTTGCCTCGCGCCCCAGAATTGGGCGGGCCACGTCTCCGCTCAGCGTTTTCCCTGCCGTCAGTAGCGTGTTGGCGCGGTTCTCATCAAAGCCCAGTTCGGCGGCGACCTTGGCGGTGAAGGCGGTGAAGCCTCCAGAGACCAGCGCCGCATAGGCGCCGTTTGCCTTCATCGTCGCGACCAATTGCTTGCCGCCTGGCATCAAGGAGATGCGGGTGTTCAGCACCTCTGTGATCATGCGTTCCGGCAGGCCTTTAAGAAGAGCCACGCGTTCGGTGAGGGCGCCTTCAAAGTCCAACTCGCCGTTCATGGCGCGGGCTGTGATGTCCTTGACGCGCTCGCCAACACCTGCGACCTCGGCCAGCTCATCAATGCATTCCTGCTGGATCATGGTCGAGTCCATATCCGCAAGAAGCATTTTCTTTTGGCGAGCTTCGCAGGGTTGGATCACCAGATCGACTGAAATTTCTTGCAGATCTTCCCAGACCGTCCACTGGTTGTCAGGCACTGCTTCAATCGAGAACTCTGCCGCAACATCGGGGGACAGCCAGCGGGCTTCGCCGCCGCCCCATGCATTGCGCAGGGACTCGACCAGCGCCGACTCAAGGCAGCGTGCCGCAGGATTGCAAAGCAGGGTGACGGTGTGCATGGGCAGGCTCCAAGATGCGAGAGGGCGAGTTCGTCGCCTCTCATAGCGGCATGGCGGCAAAGGGACCAGTCCCCGCTGTGGCTGTCATCTTAAAACCGATACATTCAGATCTGACCGTTTTCCGACATCATGACCGCCAGCCAGCGCGTGTTGGGAATCTCTGCGAGGATAATCATGACCATGGCGGTGAGGGGCACGGCCAGGATCGCGCCGGTCATTCCCCAAAGCTCGGTCCAGAGTGCAAGGGCCAGAAGCACCGAAAAGGGGCTGAGGTTGACAGATTGGCCGAGATACTTTGGCTCAATGTAATAGGCGATGATCATCTGCGGAGTCATCAGAGTTATCAGCGCCAGCGCCGCATGGCCAAAAGATCCGAACTGGATCAGGCTGATGGTGACCGGAAAGAACACCGCGATGATCGAGCCGATGTAAGGAATGTAATTAAGCAGTCCGATCAGGATCGCCCAGAAGGCCGGATGTGCGATCCCCAGCATCAGCAGGATGGCATAGGAGATGAGGCCCAAGACCACGTTCACCAGTGTCTTGGCTGCAAGATACCCGCCGATCTTGTCGTTGATCTTTCGCGCCAGCTCCAGGGTGCGCGCAGCGTCTTCGGGATCATTCATGGCTTTTAGGGTCTTTTCCGGCAGCCGGTCCAGCTCGGTCAGGATAAAAACCGCGTAGAGCGCGGCGCCCACGATCAGGGTTCCGCCATTGCTGATGGTGGCGAGCATGGCGGGCATCAGAGTGGTTGCGTCAATGAGGTCTAGCAGGCTCTCACCAATGTTGGCCCAGCTCGGAACCTCATCCACGCCAAGATAGGTCAACAACTCATGCTGAAGTTTGTCCAGGTTCGCCGCATATTGCGGCAGGGCCGCCGAAATCGCGGTGGCGCTCGCCGTAATGAAAGAGGCAAGCACCATGAAAGTGGCAAGGATTCCCAGAAGAACCAGAAGGCGCCGGATGGTGCGGGGAAGGCTGCCAACAATGGGCACTCGTTCCAGTACCTCAGCGGCGGTGGTCAAAATATAGACCGCGATAATGGCGATGAGGATCGGCAGGAGGATAGTCTGTCCGGCGGTCAACAACCAGCCCACCATCAGCAACAGGGCCAGGGAATAGGTGACGAGGGCCAGTCTGCTCATCTGAATTATCCGATTCGATTCTTGTCCTGAAACAGACAACAGCATTGCTCCCATGGCTGCAATGAAACAGCCGGTTCAGCAAGATTCTATTCACGAAGTTTCCGAAAGGCGTCAGGACAGGTCGCAATTGCGCGCCAGATCGCCGCAATCTGTCGCTTTTCATATTGCGCGACGCGATGGCAGGCCTTAGCTCCGTCGGTGGGACACCCCTCCCCAACGAGGGGCATTTATCTGGAAGGATAGCACAAATGGCTAACCAGCAACCGGCTACGCGGCCGGCCAATCCGCGTTTTTCCTCTGGCCCCTGCGCCAAACCCCCCACATTCGATCTGACCAAACTCGCAGACGCGCCTCTGGGCCGCTCGCACCGCGCCGCTGTCGGTAAGGACAAGCTGAAGGCTGCCATCGAAGGCACTCGTGAGGTTCTGGGGATCCCCGCCGACTACAAGATCGGCATCGTGCCCGCGTCGGACACCGGTGCCATGGAAATGGCCATGTGGAGCCTTCTGGGCGCCCGCGGCGTTGAGATGCTGGCTTGGGAAAGCTTTGGCGCGGGCTGGGTCACCGATGTCGTAAAGCAGCTAAAACTGGATGCCGTTTCCAAGACTGCTGAATACGGCGAGATCGTTGATCTGGCTTCGGTCGATTTCACAAACGACGTCGTCTTCACCTGGAACGGAACCACCTCGGGCGTACGCGTCCCGAATGGCGACTGGATTCCGTCGGACCGTGAAGGTCTGACCCTCTGCGATGCCACCTCGGCGGCCTTCGCGCAGGATCTGCCCTGGGACAAGCTGGATGTGACCACCTTCTCCTGGCAAAAAGTGCTGGGCGGTGAAGCGGCTCACGGCATGCTGATCCTCTCGCCGCGCGCGGTGGAGCGTCTGGAAAGCTACACCCCCGCGTGGCCGCTGCCCAAGATCTTCCGTCTGACCAAGGGCGGCAAGCTGATCGACGGCATCTTCTCTGGCGCGACCATCAACACGCCGTCCATGCTGGCGGTTGAGGACTATCTGTTCGCGTTGGACTGGGCGCGCTCGGTTGGCGGTCTCGAAGGGCTGCAGGCCCGTGCCAACGCCAACGCGCAGGCAGTATTTGATTTCTGCGATGCCAACGACTGGATTGCCAACTTGGCGGTGGATGCGGCGACGCGGTCTAACACCTCGGTTTGCCTGAAGTTCACGGACGCGCGCATCAAGGACGGAGCAGCCTTTGCCAAGGCCGTGGCCAAGCGTCTTGAGGCAGAGAACATCGCGCTTGATATCGGTGCCTATCGCGATGCACCTGCCGGTCTGCGGATCTGGTGCGGCGGTACGGTCGAGACCTCGGACATCGAAGCAATGTTGCCGTGGCTCGCGTGGGCCTTTGAAGCCGAGATCGCCGCGCAAGGTTGATTGAGACGTGACCCCGCCCGGCGTGATTGCCGGGCGCCTTCCCCTTTCAAAAATGATGGCCTTTCCGAAGGCCCCCGCACAAAGGACCACCAGACATGGCCCCCAAAGTACTGATTTCAGACAAACTCTCCGAAGCCGCCGTTCAGATCTTTCGTGATCGTGGCATCGACGTCGACTTCCAGCCTGACCTTGGCAAGGACAAGGACAAGCTGGCCGAGGTGATTGGCAACTACGACGGTCTTGCCATCCGCTCTGCCACCAAGGTCACCGAAAAGATCCTAGAGAACGCGACCAACCTCAAGGTGATCGGTCGCGCCGGCATCGGCACCGACAACATCGACAAGGAAGCCGCGTCAAAAAAAGGCGTGATCGTGATGAACACGCCTTTTGGCAACATGATCACTACCGCAGAACACGCCATCGCGATGATGTTCGCCGTTGCTCGTCAGATCCCCGAGGCCTCTGCCTCGACCCATGCGGGCAAGTGGGAAAAATCCAAGTTCATGGGCGTTGAGCTGACCGGCAAGACCCTTGGCGTTATCGGCGCGGGTAACATTGGCGGCATTGTCTGCGACCGTGCCCGTGGCCTGAAGATGAAGGTCGTGGCCTATGACCCCTTCCTGGGTCAGGAAAAGGCCGACAAGATGGGCGTTGAAAAGGTCGAGCTGGACGAGCTGCTGTCCCGCGCCGACTTCATCACCCTGCACGTGCCGCTGACCGATCAGACCAAGAACATCCTGTCGGCAGAAAACCTCGCCAAGACCAAGAAGGGCGTGCGCATCATCAACTGTGCCCGTGGCGGTCTGGTCGATGAAGAGGCACTGGCCGAGCTGCTGAAATCTGGCCATGTTGCTGGCGCGGCCTTTGACGTGTTCAAGGAAGAGCCCGCCAAGGAAAATGTGCTCTTTGGCCTGCCCAACGTGGTCTGCACCCCGCATCTGGGCGCCGCCACCACTGAAGCGCAGGAAAACGTTGCCCTGCAGGTGGCCGAGCAGATGGCCAACTACCTGCTGACCGGCGCTGTCGAGAACGCGCTGAACATGCCGTCGGTGACCGCCGAGGAAGCCAAGGTCATGGGCCCCTGGATCAAACTGTCCGAGCATCTGGGCGCCTTCATTGGCCAGATGACCGATGATGAGCCGATCAAGGCGATCAACATCCTCTATGATGGCTGTGCGGCCGAAATGAACCTCGAGGCGCTGAACTGCTCGCTGATCGCGGGGATCATGAAGTCGATCAACCCGGATGTGAACATGATCTCGGCCCCGATGATCGCCAAGGAGCGCGGCATCAAGGTTTCGACCACCAATCAGGCGCAGTCCGGCGCCTTTGAGGGCTACGTGAAGGTGACCGTGGCGACCCCGACGCGCGAACGCTCCATCGCGGGCACAGTGTTCTCGGACGGCAAGCCGCGCTTCATCCAGATCAAGGGCATCAACATCGACGCTGAAGTGGGCGAGCACATGCTCTACACCACAAACAATGACGTGCCAGGCATCATCGGCACCCTGGGCAAGACCATGGGCGATCACGGCGTCAACATCGCGAACTTTACCCTTGGCCGCGCCGTTGCGGGCGGTGAGGCGATCGCGCTGCTCTATGTGGACGGTCTGGTCCCTGCCGAAGCCCGCGCCAAGCTGGCGGAAACCGGTCTCTTCAACCAGATCAAACCGCTTGAGTTCGACGTGAACTGATCCGCAGGATCCAACAAGATACAGAAAGCCGCCCTGGTTTTAGGGCGGCTTTTTGCTTCAGGCCGTTTGGCGGCTGCGCAGGACCACCACGAGAAACACCAGCATACCCGCCAGTGTCAGGACCGAGCCGAGCTTGGCCAGTACATCGCCCTGATCCGAAATCGCCATTGCGATGCCGGGTACGATTACGCCCAGACCTGCAGCGGAAAGGCCAAAATGCAGCTTTGGCAGCCGGCCTTTGGCGGCACTTGGTACAAGGTGATAGTAGAAGCCAAAGATGGCCATGCTTACCCATCCGATCAGGTTCAAATGCCCATGGGCCGGCGAAAGGCTGTGATCGCTCGATGCAGACATCTGGATCCCCCAGACCATGCCACCAATCGCCGAAATCACGGCAATAAAAAAGAATGCAGACGAAAGTCCCTTCATTGGTCAGTCCCTCTCTTGCTATTTGTCAATATTGGCTACCGTGCCGTTCTCTGACCCGCGTGAACCTAGGTGGAGTGAATGGCAGCTCATGGCACTTTGACTGGATGTCCGGGCTCGATCCAGTTTTTACTGACGCAGGGGCCTCTTGTGATGCGGACAGGCATGGGTCATCTATTCAGCATTGCAGCCAAGGAGATACCCCATGACAGCGCCAATTTACGCCATTGGTGACATCCACGGACAGCGCGAGATGTTGGAAGAGGCGCTGGAGTTGATCGCGGCGGATGGCGGCCCTGACGCGCAGGTGGTGTTCTTGGGCGACTATGTGGATCGTGGGCCGGATTGCCGGGGCGTTCTGGATCTTTTGATCGCGGGCCTGTCGGCAGGCAAGAACTGGACCTGTCTGATGGGCAACCATGACCGGATGTTCTCGATGTTCATAGAAGACTATCCGCGCAATGATGCTCGGCTGCTGGTTGGTTATCACTGGCTACACGAGAAGATCGGCGGGGTGGAGACCTTGGCTTCATATGGGGTCGAGGTAGAGAGCGGCGCGCGTATCTATGAGGTCCACGCCAAGGCCCGCGCCGCTGTGCCGGAAGATCACCGAGCGTTTCTGGAAGGCCTGCCCAGTCATCACGAGGAAGAAGGGCTTCTCTTCGTTCACGCAGGGATCAGGCCTGGTCTTGCACTGGCGGAGCAAAGCGAGGACGACAAGATCTGGATCCGACAGGAGTTCCTGAACGACACCCGTCGGCATCCTTGGCTGGTGGTGCATGGCCATACGCATGTTCCGACCGCCGAACATCGCGGCAACCGCGTCAACCTCGATAGTGGCGCAGGCTTTGGCCGCCCGCTCACGGCTGCAGTTTTTGAGGGGGCGAGCTGCTGGCAAGTGACCTCAGATGGGCGCAAAAGGTTAACGGTTGCCTAACCGAAAGAGTGTGCATTTTACGCACAAATCCACCAGTTTTCTTTCGCATCCCGCGAGAAGGTATGCTAGCTTGTGAATGTGGCTGGTCGTCATTTTGCCAGTTTTATTCTGTTTTTCTTCTCGGTTCTGGGATGATCGTGTTTCGGCGCCAGCCACGCCAAATACCCGTGTGAATGATGAGTAATGCCGCCCTGACGATGGGCGGCTTTTTCTTTGAAGATCAATCCGTTCGTCCTGCTGTTCAACGGGGCATTTTTCCCTCAGTAAAGCGTGTTCCAATCTAGAATGACCTTACCGCAATGGCCGGATTTCATCGCGGAGAACCCGTCTTGGAATGTTTCTATTCCGAATCGATGCGTGATGACTTCATCGACTTTCAGCCCGTTCTGCAGCATGGCGATCATTTTGTACCAGGTTTCAAATATTTCCCGTCCGTAAACGCCTTTGAGGGTGATCGCCTTGAAGACAATGCGACTCCAATCCACTGGGGATTTTCCCGGAGGAATGCCCAGCAGCGCGATCTTTCCACCCATGACCAGCGCTTCGACCATCTGATCGAGCGCAGCCTGATTGCCGGACATTTCAAGCCCCACATCGAAGCCCTGTGTCATACCAAGCTCTGCGATCACATCCTTCAGGTCTTCTTCGGCCACGTTGACGGCGCGTACATCAGCTACCTTTTCCGCGAGGGCGAGCCGTTCCGGATTCACATCGGTAATTGCGACATGGCGTGCGCCCACGTGACGGGCGACAGCAGCGGCCATGATCCCGATGGGACCGGCGCCTGTGATCAGAACGTCTTCCCCGACCAGATCGAAGCTGAGCGCGGTGTGGACGGCGTTGCCAAGAGGATCCAGAATGGCGCCGATTTCGTCCGGAATTTCATCTGGCAAAGGCACCACGTTGAAAGCGGGCAGGCGCAGATACTGGGCAAAGGCGCCTTGTTCGTTCACGCCTATGCCACGGGTTTCCGGGTCGAGATGGAACTTCCCGGCCCGCCACTGACGTGAATGATGGCCAATGAGATGCCCTTCGCCCGAACAGCGCTGCCCGATCCTGAGATCGGTCACATTGCGGCCCAGTTCGACGATCTCGCCCGCGAATTCATGTCCGGTGATCAGGGGCACAGGCACCGTGCGCTGGGCCCAACCATCCCAGTTCCAGATATGCAGATCGGTGCCGCAGATACCGGTCATGTTGATCTTGATGAGAACATCATCGGAGCCTATCTCCGGCACCGGAGCCTCAACCATCCACAGACCTTCTTCGGGTTTTGACTTCTCCAGCGCTTTCATGGTGTTCGGACGGCTCATGAGATCACCCCCAGCGATTTGCCTACCTTTCCGAATGCACCGAGTGCCCGTTCCAGGTCGTCCCGCGTCAGCGCTGCGTTCATCTGGGTGCGGATGCGCGCCTGCCCGCGCGGCACGACCGGGAAGAAGAAGCCCGATACATAGACCCCTTCGTCAAAGAGCTGCGCCGCCATGTCTTGCGCCAGCTGCGCCTCGCCCAGCATGATCGGTACGATGGGGTGTTGGCCGGGCAACAGGTCAAAACCCAGATCTTCCAGGCCCTTGCGCCAGAACCGGGTGTTTTCGAACAGCTGCGCGCGCAGGCCCGGGCCCTCTTCGACAAGGCGCAGCGCCTCGATCCCGGCAGCAACGATGGAGGGCGGCAGCGAATTGGAGAACAGATAGGGCCGCGCCCGCTGCCGCAGGAGGTCAATCACTGGCTGCGGCCCGGCGATATAGCCGCCGATGGCCCCCCCAAGTGCTTTGCCCAATGTTCCCGTCAGGATGTCCACATCGACACCGAAATGATCTGGCGTGCCCGAACCATTCGGCCCCATGAACCCGGTGGCGTGACAATCGTCCACCATCACCACAGCATCGTATTTGTCCGCCAGTGCGCGGATCTCGGGCAATTTTGCCAAGTAGCCATCCATCGAGAACACGCCATCGGTGGCGATCATGATATGGCGCGCGCCATCCTCGCGAGCCTGTTTCAGCCAGGCCTCCAGATCGTTCATGTCGCTGTTGAGGTAGCGATAGCGTTTCGCCTTGCACAGGCGCACCCCGTCGATGATCGAGGCATGGTTGAGGCTGTCCGAGATGATCGCATCTTCTGGCCCTAGGAGCGGCTCAAACAGCCCGCCATTGGCATCAAAACAGGCAGCAAAGAGGATGGCATCATCCTTGCCCAGGAACTTCGCCAGTTTCTGCTCCAGCTCGCGGTGGATGTCCTGGGTGCCGCAGATGAACCGGACCGAGGCCATGCCGAAACCCTTGTCATCCATCACGCCCCGTGCGGCCGCGATCAGGTCAGGATGATCCGCCAGTCCAAGGTAGTTGTTGGCACAAAGGTTGATCACCTCATGACCGCCCACCGTGATTTCGCTCCCCTGCGGGGAGGTGATCATTCGCTCTTTCTTGTAGAGACCGTCTGCTTTGATGCTGTCCAGAGTGTTGGAGATATCGGTCAAAAAGGCGGATGCCATGGGGAGATTCCTTCTACTATCAGATGCAATCTATCATAACGGAGGCATTTCCGAAATAGGGGAATTCACGATGGTGGAGAAAAATCCGTGAAAGTGGATTTTTTGCGGACTGGTGAGCTGTGATGATGGCAGGCTGTTTGAATGCCTGAAACGCCGAGAGAGACCCGACGCCGTTGCCGCGCGGTTTGTCAGAAGAATGGTCCCATGTCAGAATGTCGAAATCTTCAGCCGTTCTTGACGATCAGGAATACCCGCGCGGCCCGGTCTGGCGCGGTGATCTTGTGAGGAATGTCTGCTGCGTAGCGCGCGGTATCCCCTGTGTGCAGGCGCATATGGGCGCTGCCCGAGGTGACGCTGATATCGCCTTCCAACACGGTCACATGTTCTGCAGTACCGCGCCCGTGTGGCTGACTGTCTAGGGTACCACCTGCGTCGAATTCGATATCATAGACCTCATGCCCGCCTGCGTCCTCGGGCGGGGAGAGGATGCGGATCCGGCAGCCTTGGCCCATGTTGTCTATGGTGGGCACATCGCCCGCGCGCAGGACTTCGATTCGGTTTTTCTTTTCCCCTGAATCCAAGAGGCCCGCAAAATCCACCTGCAGTGCGCGGGTCAGGTTCCAAAGGGTCGCAATGGTGGGGCTGCTTTCGCCGCGCTCGATCTGGCTCACCATGGAGCGCGAAACGCCGGACAGATGCGATACGGCCTCAAGGCTGAGCCCCTTGGCGCGGCGCGCCTCTTTCAGGCGTGCGGGCAGAAGTGTCAGGATATCGTCTGATTTGTCCGGCATAACGGAAGCCTGCGCCCCAGGCGCAAATTTGTCAATGACGGTACGTTTGGCAAGACAGCGGATGCTGCATCTGCATAATGCGCGCAACTGACTCGTGAGGAGAGAGAGAATGACAGATATCGTGATCCTGGACGGCGCCCGGACCGCCATCGGCACCTTTGGCGGCGCGCTGGCCAATACCGCGCCCATCGACCTGGCCACCGTGGCCTCCAAGGCGGCGATGGAGCGTTCGGGCGTTGCGCCGGAACAGATCGGCCACGTGGTCTTTGGCCATGTGATCAACACCGAACCACGCGATATGTACCTGTCCCGTGTCGCGGCGATGCAGGCCGGTGTGCCCAATGGCACCCCGGCGATGAACGTGAACCGTCTGTGTGGGTCGGGCGCGCAAGCGATTGTGTCCGGCATCCAGTCGCTGATGCTGGGCGATGCGGATTACGCGCTGACGGGCGGTGCCGAGAATATGTCGCGCAGCCCCTTCATCATGCAGCAGCAGCGCTGGGGCGCGAAGATGGGCGATGTGAAGTCGCTCGACATGATGCTGGGCGCGCTAAACTGCCCCTTTGGCACCGGCCACATGGGTGTGACGGCTGAAAACGTTGCGGATGAACACGACATCACCCGCGAACAGATGGATGAATTCGCGCTCGCCAGCCAGACCCGCGCGGCGGCGGCGATCGAGGCTGGTCATTTCGCCAGCCAGATCACGCCGGTCGAGGTCAAGGTCAAGCGCGACATGGTGCCCTTCAAAGTGGATGAGCACCCCAAGGCGACGTCGCTGGAGGCACTGGCAGGACTGCGCCCGGTGTTCCAGAAAGATGGCCGCGTGACGGCAGGCAACGCCTCGGGCATCAACGATGGCGCGGCGGCGATTGTTATGGCACGGGCCGAGGCGGCTGAAAAAGCGGGCCTCACGCCCAAGGCGCGGGTGGTTGGATACGCCCACGCCGGTGTGCGCCCCGAGGTGATGGGCATCGGCCCGGTCCCCGCGGTGCAGAACCTCTTGAAGAAAACCGGACTCAAGGCCAGCGATTTCGACGTGATTGAATCGAACGAGGCCTTTGCTGCACAGGCGTTGGCGGTGAACAAGGAGCTGGGTCTCGATCCCGCCAAGGTGAACCCGAACGGCGGCGCCATCGCGCTGGGCCACCCGGTGGGCGCAACCGGCGCCATCATTACCATCAAGACTCTGTACGAGCTGGAGCGCACCGGCGGCAAGCTGGGCCTGATCACCATGTGCATCGGTGGCGGTCAGGGCATTGCCCTGGCGATTGAACGCCTCTGATCCGTCAAAACCAGCGCGCGTGGCCCTCCCGCGCGCGCTCGGGATCCGGCGGCTGTGCCGCCGCACGCCTTGCGCCCTTGGGCCCGGCTCGACGCCAAAGGCGTCGAGCCGGGCCCAAGGGGATGCAGACCTCCGAAAGGAGGGCAAATCTGCGCGGGAGTTGTCGTTCTGGTTTACCGAGAGGTGCGCCTAATAAACCACCGAATCGGTTCGGGACCAGATTGCATCGAGCTTCGACCTTCATTTGTCGCGATGCGAGGGAGGGCGTTGACATCTCGCTGCTCCCGTTGAAGCTGGTTTCTAGTCAATATTCGAGACCAGAGATGAGCTTATTTGATGAACTGCTTACGGGGCGGCGGATTACGCGAGTTTGCTTCGTTTCCGACTATCTGCAGATTTGGCTTGGTGATGTTTCTCTGAACATTAACAATACCGCCGAGTTCGTGGGTGGCTCTGCAAAGGATCTTGTTGGTCAGATAGTTGAAAAAGTCACCGCATCCGATGTTGCGTTTACTCTCTGCTTTTCGGATGGTCTGGAACTGCGTGTAGGCTTAGCGGATACCGGCTATCACAGTCCGGAAGCGATGACCTTATTCTCAGAAAAATGCGGTTATGTTGTTTGGCCTTGACGTTGGGAGTGCCTGCAAAGCGGACACCACACAGTTTAGGGATGTCTCATTTTGGCTGACCGAGACCGCATATGCAGTCAAAGAGCAAGCGCCAGCAGACCCACACACAGCCCACCCGCACCCGCGCCGATCATTGCCGGGGCGAGCCATCCCCATGATCCGCGTTTCTGCGTCTCGCCGCCTTGCACCTGGGCAATCAGGGCGCGTTCCACCAGTGCGGGCAGGCGGGGGCCGAAGCGGGCCATGACTTGCGCCGTGCTGATCAGGTCTGACACCACGGCGCGCGGGCCGATGGACTTCTTGATGTAATCCTCGACCACGGGACGGGCGGCCTCCCAGATGTTGATATGGGGATCAAGCGAGCGCGCGACGCCTTCGACCACCACCATGGTGCGCTGCAACAGGATCAGCTCGGTCCGGGTTTCCATGCCAAAGCGCTCGGTCACCTCGAACAGATAGTTCAGCAGCCGCCCCATCGAAATGTGGCTGGCGTCCATACCAAAGATCGGCTCCCCCACCGCGCGCAGGGCGCGGGCGAATTCATCCACGTCGCGATTGGCGGGCACATAGCCGGCCTCGAAATGTACCTCGGCCACGCGTTTGTAGTCGCGCTTGATGAAACCGAACAGGATCTCGGCGTAGACCCGGCGGGTGTATTCGTCGATATGGCCCATGATCCCGAAATCATAGGCGATGATGTCGCCGTTGGCGGCGACCTTGAGGTTGCCCTGGTGCATGTCGGCGTGGAAGAAACCATCGCGCAGAGCGTGTCGCAGGAAGAGCGTCAGCACCCGTTCGCCCAGCTCCTGACGGTTGTGGCCTGCCGCATCCAGCGAGTCATTGTCGCCCAGCGGCAGCCCATCGGCCCAGCCCAGCGTCATCACCCGGCGCGCGGAGTGGTTCCATTGAATCTGCGGCAGGGTGAAACCTGCGTCCTGACCGGTGTTGGCTGCAAATTCCGAGGCCGCGGCGCTTTCGAGCCGCAAGTCTAGCTCGCCTTTTACCACACCGTCAAAGTGCTCGATCACGTCCATCGGTCGCAGGCGCCTTGCGCCGGGGGCAAAGAGGTCCACGATGCGCGCGGCGAAATAGAAGGCGTCCACATCCTTGTTGAAGGCGCGCTCAATACCGGGGCGTAGCACCTTTACGGCAACGTATTCGCCGGTATCCGCCAGCCGCGCGCGGTGCACCTGCGCGATCGAGGCGGCGGCGATCGGCTCGCTGAACTCGGAAAACACCTCGTCCAGCGGGCGACCCAACTCCTTTGCCACCTCTGCCATGGCGACTTCGCGTGGGAAGGGGGGCAACTTGTCCTGCAGGACGCGCAGTTGCTGGGCGAGATCCTCACCCACCACATCGGGGCGGGTGGATAGCACTTGGCCGAACTTGATGTAGGCCGGCCCCAGCGCGGTCAGGGCACGGGTCGCGGGCGGCATCTTGGGATCGCCCTTGTATCCCAGCCATTTGAACGGCCAGGCCAGGGTGCGCGCCAGAATACGCAGGGGTTTGGGGGCCTCAAAGGCGTCCAGAACGACGTTCATGGCGCCGGTGCGCTCCAGCGTGGCGCCGGTGCGGATCAGGCGGATGATGTTGTGGGGGCCGCGCATGGCTCAGATCTTCCAGCCGGAGTGCAGCGCCGCGATACCCATGGACAGATTGCGGTATTTGGCGTTCGCGAACCCGGCGTCCTTCACCATCTGTAGGAAGGTCTCCTGATCGGGGAATTTGCGGATCGATTCGACCAGATACTGGTAGCTGTCATAGTCATTGGCGATCAGCTTGCCCATACGGGGGATGACGTTGAAGCTGTAGAGGTCATAAAGCTTTTGCATGCCGTCATTCGGGAGCTGCGAGAACTCCAGCACCATCAGACGGCCACCGGGTTTCAGCACTCGGTAAGCTTCCTCCAGCGCCTTTTGGGGGCGGGTGACGTTCCGAATGCCAAAGGAGATCGTGTAGACGTCAAATGTGTTGTCCTTGAAGGGCAGCGCCATGGCATCCCCCGTGACCCAATCCAGGCTGTCGACCATCTGGGCGGCTTCTGCGCGCATACGACCTTCCTCCAGCATCGGCTGAGTGAGGTCCAGAACGGTGGAATGCCCATGGCCTGCGCGTTTCAGGAACCGGAACGAAATGTCACCGGTTCCGCCCGCCACATCCAGGAGCCGCTGACCGGGGCGCGGCGCCAGCCAGTCCATCATGGCATCTTTCCAGATCCGGTGGATGCCGACGCTCATCACATCGTTCATGACGTCATATTTCGAGGCGACAGAGTTGAATACACCCTGCACGCGGCCTGCCTTTTCCCCTTCGGGAACTGTTTCAAAGCCAAAATGGGTGGTGGTGTCGTTCGTATCGTTCATGCGGCTTGCCGTTTTCCTTGCTTCGCCCCAGTTATAGGGCGCTTGCGGGCGGGCACAATGCGGCCCATGGATCTAACATGCGTCTATAGTGTCAGGAGCGATGTAATGCCAGAATTGCCAGAGGTCGAGACGGTGCGCCGCGGTTTGGCGCCTGCGATGGAGGGGGCGGTGATCGCGCGGGCCGCGGTGAACCGCCCGGATCTGCGCTGGCCCTTCCCGGAGCGCATGGCCGAGCGGCTGACCGGCGTGCGGGTGAATGGCCTGAGACGCCGGTCGAAGTACATACTGGCGGATCTCGATACGGGGGAAACCCTGCTGATCCACCTGGGCATGTCGGGGCGCATGACGGTGTCGGGCGACCCCCTTGGGCAGTTCGTGCATGAACATCCACAGGCCCAGAAGCACGACCATGTGGTGCTCCACATGGACAATGGCGCCCGCATCACCTTCAACGATCCGCGCCGGTTCGGGGCGATGGACCTTCTGGAGACGGCGACGGCAGAGCAGCACAAGCTGCTGTCGGTGCTGGGGCCGGAGCCACTGGGCAATGACTTTCACGAAGAGCACCTGATCGCGGCCTTCAAGGGGCGCAATACGCCGGTGAAATCGGCGCTGCTGGATCAGGGAATCATTGCGGGTCTGGGCAATATCTACGTCTGCGAAGCGCTGTTTCGGGCCGGCATCTCGCCCAAAAGAAAGGCAGGGCAGATTGCCGCGCCGCGCGTGGCCGCGCTGGTGCCGATCATTCGCACCGTACTGGAGGATGCCATCCGGGCAGGGGGATCCTCGCTCAAGGATTTTCGCCAAGCCAATGGAGAACTTGGATATTTCCAGCATGCTTTCGATGCCTACGGGCGCGAGGGCCAACCCTGCAGGCGCGAGGGGTGCGGCGGAACCATTGCGAGAATCACCCAATCGGGGCGATCGTCTTTCTACTGTGGCAAGTGCCAAAGATAGCTTGAACGAGATATGTCTCGTGATAATGACTCGGTCCTGAACGGAACAACTGAAAGCGATACCCATGGCCTATGAGACGATCAACGTCGAAGTGAAGGACCACGTTTGCCTCATCAAGCTGAACCGACCCGAAGCGTTGAACGCACTCAACAACGAGTTGCTGACGGAACTCTGCGCCGCCCTCGATGAGGCCGATGCCAGCGACAAGGTGCGCTGCATCGTTCTGACCGGATCCGAGAAAGCATTTGCTGCGGGTGCCGACATCAAGGAAATGTCGCAGATGAGCTTCACCGAGGTGTTCTCGAGCAATCTCTTTGCCTTTGTAAATGATCGCATCGAGGCGATCCGCAAGCCGATCATCGCGGCAGTGTCCGGCTATGCGCTTGGTGGTGGCTGCGAGCTGGCGATGCTCTGTGATTTCATCATTGCGGGCGACAACGCCAAGTTTGGCCAACCCGAGATCAATCTGGGCGTCATTGCCGGGATCGGCGGGACCCAGCGCCTGACGCGTTTTGTTGGCAAATCGAAATCAATGGACATGAACCTCACCGGCCGTTTCATGAATGCCGAGGAGGCCGAGCGCGCTGGATTGGTGTCACGCGTGGTACCTGCAAAGAAGCTGATGGAAGAGGCCATGGGCGCGGCGCAGAAGATCGCCGAGAAATCCCTGCTGACCGCGATGGCCGTCAAGGAAACCGTGAACCGTTCTTACGAGATGCCGCTCAGCGAAGGCATGTTGTTTGAGCGCCGGGTGTTCCATTCGATGTTTGCCACCGAAGACCAGAAGGAAGGCATGGCCGCTTTCCTCGAAAAGCGCGAAGCACAGTTTCGCGACAAGTAATCGTCGCGGGGTCATATCGAAGAGGGAAGGGCAGGCTGGACCTGCCCTTTTTCGTGGCAAAGGGGACGCCTTTTCCATTGGCCTTGCCAAGGAGGACCCATCTCTGTATAGACCGCCGACATACACGCGCGTGCAGCCCGCCTAGGCTAGAATCACACCGGTAATCTGATCCGGGTCCGGCTGGCATTGCGCCTATTGAACAACACGAACCCGAGACAAAGGTCAGACACCATGGCAAATTCGCCCCAGGCAAAAAAGCGCGCCCGTCAGAACGAGAAACGCTTTGCCGTCAACAAAGCCCGTCGTTCGCGCATCCGTACCTTCCTGCGTAAAGTTGAAGAAGCAATCGCATCCGGCGACAAGGAAGCCGCAACCGCAGCTCTGCGCGCTGCTCAGCCCGAACTGATGCGTGGCGTGACCAAAGGCGTTTATCACAAGAACACCGCTTCGCGCAAAATCTCGCGCCTGGCAGCCCGCGTCAAAGCACTGGGCTGATTCTTCAGTCTATCGGAGATTCCCCGATAGACTCCCCGATCTGGGTTTTCTTCAAAGGCGTCGCGTTTTGCGGCGCCTTTCTTTTGCTCTCAACTTGAGCCGGTGCTGCAAGTGCGAGAGATTCTTTGCGGCCAAAGCGTGAGTCAACATCATAGTTTCGTTGCCGCTTCCCCTCACAAATTGCTACCACTAATGCAGCGATTCACTCGCTGGGGGACAGGCTGCTCGCGCTGATCTTAACGGGCATTGAGATCACGCTAAAGTGTGCGGAGACGTAGGCCAATTGGCTCGCTGCTTCGCTACACATACTGTGCAGGCATCGACTGCACACAGTCCTGTTTTGATATTGGTGCATATCGACTCAACGCATTTTTTGCGGCGGTCGACGGGTTTTGTGTTGTACATGATCCCTGCCGCCCGCTTCGGGTTTTGCGGCCGGTTGTGCTGGCGCGCACCGGTAGCCCTGTGTGTGAACGCGCCTCCAGAAAAGGGGGCTTGATGAAACGATAGGTCGAACAAGGGCCGCTGCTATTGGGGACGCGTGAGGCGCAGCATGACGGAAGAAAAATGGGGACAGCTCAGAAAACGACTGCTCAAGACGGTCGGTCAGAACAACTTCACCACCTGGATCGAGCCGCTTGAATTCGATGCGCTCCAAGAAGGTGTGGCGGTATTCCATGTGCCGACAAACTTCATGGGAAATTATGTCAGCCAGAACTTTGCGGACCTCATTCTGCATGAGTTGACCCTGTCCGGTGAACCCGTGCAGCGTCTGGCTTTCAAGGTGCCTGCAAATTCACCCGTGCGCCCCGTGCGTCAGGTTGAGCATGCGGCTGAGCCATTTGTTGAGCTGTCTTCTGGTGCTCGCGTGGATGATGAGCAGCCCCAAGCCCTGTCCGATGCGGCTGCTGCTGCCGCACCGCGTGACGGGCTCGAGATGATTCCCGCTGCCCCGCTTGATCCGCGTTTCACCTTTGACAGTTTTGTCGTGGGCAAGCCGAACGAGCTGGCCCATGCCGCCGCGCGCCGTGTTGCCGAAGGCGGCCCGGTGACGTTTAATCCGCTGGTCCTTTATGGCGGTGTTGGGCTCGGTAAGACCCACCTGATGCACGCCATCGCCTGGGAGTTGAAAGAGCAGAACCCGCAGCTGAACGTGCTGTATCTTTCGGCTGAACAGTTCATGTACCGCTTTGTTCAGGCCCTGCGCGAGCGCAAGATGATGGACTTCAAGCACCTGTTCCGTTCAGTCGATGTGCTGATGGTAGACGACGTGCAGTTCATTGCGGGCAAGGACTCCACTCAGGAAGAATTCTTCCACACGTTCAACGCCTTGGTTGATCAGAACAAGCAAATCATCATCTCGGCAGACCGTGCGCCGGGGGAGATCAAGGATCTTGAGGACCGTGTGAAGTCGCGCCTGCAATGTGGTCTCGTTGTCGATCTCCACCCCACCGATTACGAGCTGCGTCTCGGTATCCTGCAGACCAAGGTTCAGATGCACCGCCAAACCTATCCGGAGCTTGAGATCGCCGATGGCGTGCTGGAGTTCCTGGCGCACCGTATCTCGACGAACGTGCGTGTGCTCGAAGGGGCTTTGACGCGCCTCTTCGCTTTTGCCTCGCTCGTGGGTCGCGAGATCGACATGGATCTGACCCAGGATTGTCTGGCGGACGTGCTGCGCGCCTCCGAGCGCAAGATCACCGTCGAGGAAATCCAGCGCAAGGTATCAGAGTATTACAACATCCGCATGTCCGACATCATTGGTCCAAAGCGCTTGCGGTCTTACGCACGTCCGCGTCAGGTGGCGATGTACCTGTGCAAGCAGCTCACCAGCCGCTCCCTGCCGGAAATCGGCCGACGGTTCGGCGGTCGGGACCACACAACCGTAATGCATGGTGTCAAACGGATCGAAGAGCTGAAAACCACCGACGGGCAGATCGCCGAAGACGTGGAGATGCTGCGCCGCTCGCTTGAAGCGTAATCCGGCGCGACCATTGAACCAGCAACGGGCCTCGGGATGACCGGGGCCTTTTTTATCTGTCTATCCAGGCATTCCGGGGTGCCCGCAGGCAACTTTGTGCGCTGTTCTGCGGCGCTTGAGCCACAGGTCCCTTGACGCTGCCCGCAAACCCTTGGAGAACTCGATAAAAAGCCTTGTATGGCAGGGGCAACACGCTAGTTTGCTGGTCCCGGCCAGTGCCTGAGGCAAGACAAAAAGGACAAGGGACATGAAGATCAGCATCGAACGTGGCACGCTTCTCAAGGCTGTTGCCCAGGCGCAGTCGGTGGTCGAGCGCCGCAACACCATTCCGATTCTGGCCAACGTTCTGATCGAGGCTGATGGCGACACCGCCCAGTTCCGCGCGACCGACCTTGATATCGAGGTTGTCGACAAGGCCCCCGCTCAGGTTGAACGCGCCGGTGCCACCACTGTCGCCGCCACGACTCTGCATGAAATCGTACGCAAGCTGCCCGATGGCGCGCTGGTCACGCTGACTGCCGATGCCGCAACGGGGCGCCTGACCGTCGAGGCGGGCCGGTCCAATTTCTCGCTGGCGACCCTGCCGCGGGAGGATTTCCCGGTCATGGCCTCCTCCGAGTATCACTCGAATTTCACCGCCAATGCGGCGATGCTGCGACGGCTGTTCGACAAGTCGAAATTCGCTATCTCTACCGAGGAGACGCGTTACTACCTCAACGGTGTCTACATGCATGTGGCCGACAGCACTGAGGGTGGCAAGGCCCTGCGCTGCGTGGCGACCGATGGTCACCGCCTGGCGCGGATCGATGCACCGCTGCCGATGGGGGCCGAGGATATGCCCGGCGTTATCGTCCCGCGCAAAACCGTGGGCGAACTGCGCAAGCTGTTGGACGATGACGAGATGGACATCGCGGTGTCGGTATCGGAAACCAAGGTGCGCTTTGCCACGCCGAGCATCACGCTGACCTCCAAGGTGATCGACGGCACCTTCCCCGACTACACCCGCGTCATTCCCATGGGCAACACGCGCCGCCTTGAGGTGGATGCCGCCGAATTTGCCAAGGCGGTGGACCGGGTTGCGACGGTGTCCTCGGAACGCTCTCGTGCGGTCAAGCTGCAGCTCGAAGAAGATCGCCTGACCCTGTCGGTCAACGCCCCTGACAGCGGTGCCGCCGAGGAAGAACTGGCCGTGGCCTATAGCGATGAGCGGCTCGAGATTGGTTTCAACGCCAAGTATCTCCTGGAAATCGCCAGCCAGGTGGATCGAGAGAACGCCGTCTTCATGTTCAACTCTTCCGGCGATCCGACCTTGATGCGCGAAGGCAACGACGAAAGCGCGGTCTATGTCGTCATGCCGATGCGCGTCTGACCCATAGCCAACCGGCGCAGTCCACATAAGGAAAGGGGCGCCCTAAGTGCTTGCCCTGACAGAGTTGACCATGTCCCATTTCCGCTCGCATCTGCGGGCGGAAATGCATTTGGACGGGCGGCCCGTGGCGCTGTTTGGCCCCAATGGTGCGGGCAAGACCAACATTCTGGAGGCTGTGTCGCTGTTCTCTCCGGGTCGCGGCCTACGCCGGGCCAGCGCGGCCGAGATGACGCGCCGTCCCGAGGCGCTGGGGTGGAAGCTGAAGGCAGTGCTGCAGGCGCCGGATCAGGCCTATGAGGTGGAAACCTGGTCCGAGGGCGGCAATGCGCGGCAGGTCAGGATCGACAACAAGGCCTCCAACCAGATCGCGCTGGGGCAGATTTGCCGTGTCGTCTGGTTGATTCCGGCCATGGACCGGCTTTGGATCGAGGCGGCTGAGGGCCGCCGCCGGTTTCTGGATCGCATCGTGCTGAGCTTTGAGCCCGACCATGCCGAGGCGACGCTGGCCTATGAAAAGGCGATGCGCGAGCGAAACCGGCTCTTGAAGGACCAGAACCGCGATCCAGCTTGGTACAAGGTGCTTGAGATGCAGATGGCCGATGCGGGTCATCGGATCAATGCCGCCCGCATTGCGGCGGTGTCCCTTTTGCACGAGGCGCAAGCTCAGGCCGAAACCGCCTTTCCCGTGGCTGAGCTGGAGCTGATCCAGAGCGAAGGAAGCATGCCCGGCAGTGAGGAGGATCTGCGCGAGGCGCTGGCAGAAAGTCGCTTCCGTGATCTGGCGGCGGGGCGCACTTTGGTCGGGCCCCATCGCACCGATCTGATCGGCACCTATGCCGCCAAGGGTGTTCCGGCGCGCGATTGCTCCACCGGGGAACAAAAGGCGCTGCTCGTTTCGCTGATCCTGGCAAATGCCCGCGCGCTGGCAGCCCGCGAGGGGGCGCCGCCCATCGTGCTGCTGGATGAGGTCGCCGCCCATCTGGATGCAGCCCGTCGCGCGGCCCTTTATGACGAGATCTGCGCCCTTGGCGCGCAGGCCTGGATGACGGGTACGGAGGCGGAGCTGTTTGCGGAAATGGGCGCCCGCGCCCAGATGTTTGAAATCACCGATACGGGCGATGGCTCGATCATTGAGAACCGGTCATGAGCCTCACTGTTTGGGATCTTGTTCTTTATGCGGGAGCGCTCTTTGTGCTGTTCCTGACGCCGGGGCCGGTTTGGCTTGCGCTGGTGGCGCGGGCCATCTCCGGCGGATTCCAGTCGGCATGGCCGCTGGCGTTGGGGGTAGCGTGCGGGGACATCCTGTGGCCGCTGGTGGCGGTGGCGGGGATGTCCTGGCTGGTCTCGGAGTTCGCAGGGATCATGACGGCCCTGCGCTGGATGGCCTGCCTGATGTTTCTGTTCATGGGAATCACCCTGATCCGTCATGCAGGCGTGCGCATTCAGGAAAACAGCGCGCTGCTGAGGCCCGGAACCTGGGCCGGGTTCATGGCCGGGATCGCGGTGATCCTGGGTAATCCCAAGGCGATCCTGTTTTACATGGGACTGCTGCCGGGGTTCTTTGACCTCGCGGCGGTCACTTGGGCCGATGTGGTTGGGATCGTGACGCTGTCCTTCATGCTGCCGCTTTTGGGCAATCTGGTGCTGGCCGCCCTGGTACATCGTGTGCGCGCGCTCTTGTCGTCGCCTCAGGCGCTCAAGCGCGTAAACACGGTCTCTGGCGCCTTGCTGATCTGCGTCGGGCTGATCATCCCTTTCTCATGACGGCGCGATCAGGCGGGCGGTGCCAGCCAGGCCTCAAGGAAGGGACGCAAAGCCTCAAGAGGTGTCGCGGTGTTCGGGCTGGACATGCAGAACCAGATGGCGATCACCTGGTTGAGGAAGGCCTGAATGCCTTCGGCGAGAAAATCTGGCGAGCAGTCGCTGCGCACCTCTCCGGTCTTTTGCAGCGCCTCGATCCATCCGGCCCAGATCCCGATCTGCCGGTAAAAGCTCTCGGTGATGACCTCGTCCGTTTCGGTGCCGGTCGAGCCTGAATAGCGCAGCAAAAGGTCAAAAATCACCCGGTCCCCAGCGATATAGTCAAGCAGTGGGGCAAGGCGCTGGAGCAGAGCCTCGCGGCCGTCCGGCGTGCCAGCCGCTTCCATTTCGTCGAGGAAGCGCATCACCTCGGCGCCGATCAGAACCGCCAAGAGGCCGTCTTTATCGCGGAAATGGGAAAACAGGGTCCCCTTGGCCACGCCCGCGCCCGTCACGACATCTTCTACCTTAAGGGCGCTGTAGCCTTGCGCGGCGACCAGTTCGGCGGTGACCTCGAGCAGTTTGGCCCGGGTTTCGAGGCGTCGTTTCTGGGGTTGTCGGGGCATCGGATGTCCTTGCGCAAAAATATTTGACCGGGGTCAATTTAAATATTGACCTTGGTCACTTTGTGAGTCATTAAACTGACCAAGGTCAATTTAGTTGTAGGAAGTGCGAAATGTCCACCAAGAAAATCATCATCCTGAACGGTCATCCCGGTGAAACCTCCCTGTCGAAATCCCTGTGCGATGCCTATGCGGCCTCGGCCAAGGCCAAGGGGCACGAGGTGCGCTATCACGATATCTCCGCCATGGAATTCGACATGGATTACGGGCAGGGCGGCTACAGCAACCCAAAGCCGCTGGAACCGGATCTGGAAGCTTTTCTGAAGGATCTCGAATGGTCCGATCACGTTGTGGTGGCAACGCCGCTGTGGTGGGGCGCGATCCCGGCCAAGTTGAAAGGCGTCTTTGATCGCGCACTTTTGCCTGGGCGCACCTTTGACACCCGAAATCCGAATATGTTTGGCGTTCCGGCACCGATGCTGACCGGCAAGACGGCGCGGGTCCTGTTGACGTCGGATACGCCCCCCATGCTTTTGAGCCTTATGTACAGCAATGCGATCAAAAAGATCATCAGCCGACAAATCCTTGGTTTTGTTGGTGTGAAACCCACTCGGTTTTCCTCATTTGCACCAGCAACAGATGCGGGGGGCAAAAAGGTCGAAGGCTGGCTGCAAAAAGTCGCCGGTCTGGGCGCCAAAGCGGCCTGATGCGTCAAAGAAAAAGGGGGGTGTGCGCGTGACATTCCCCCCCGGACTGCGTATAAAATCCCAAAGTAAAAACAGGAACGCGCGAATGTCCGGAAACGAGCACGCCCCCGCCGAATACGGTGCGGATTCCATCAAGGTTCTCAAAGGCTTGGAGGCGGTCCGCAAGCGCCCCGGCATGTACATCGGGGATACCGACGATGGATCGGGCCTGCACCACATGGTGTACGAGGTTGTCGACAACGGCATCGATGAGGCTTTGGCGGGGCACGCTGATGCCGTGACGGTGAAAATCCATCCCGACTCCAGCGTCTCGGTCAGCGACAACGGGCGCGGAATCCCGGTCGATATCCACGCCGAAGAAGGCGTCTCTGCGGCCGAGGTCATCATGACCCAGCTGCACGCGGGCGGCAAATTCGACAGCAACTCCTACAAAGTGTCCGGCGGTCTGCACGGCGTTGGTGTTTCCGTTGTGAACGCCCTGTCCGATTGGCTCGAGCTGCGCATCTGGCGTAATGGCAAGGAACATATCGCCCGCTTCGAACGTGGCGATACGGTCAAGCACCTTGAGGTCGTGGGCGACTGCGGCGACCGGACCGGGACCGAGGTAAGGTTCCTTGCTTCGACCGACACCTTCTCGAACCTCGAATACTCTTTCGAGACACTGGAAAAACGTCTGCGAGAATTGGCTTTCCTGAACTCAGGGGTGCGGATCATCCTGATTGACGAACGGCCTGCAGAACGGCTTGAGACCGAGCTTTTCTACGAGGGGGGCGTCAAGGAGTTCGTGAAATACCTCGACCGTTCCAAAAGCCCTGTTATGGATGCGCCGATCTATATCACCGGCGAAAAGGACGACATCGGGGTAGAGGTCGCGATGTGGTGGAACGACAGCTACCACGAAACCGTATTGCCCTTTACGAACAACATCCCCCAGCGCGATGGCGGCACCCATGTGGCGGGCTTCCGCGGTGCGCTGACGCGGACCATCAACAGCTATGCTCAGTCCTCGGGGATCGCCAAGAAAGAAAAGGTCTCCTTCACCGGCGACGATGCGCGCGAAGGTCTGACCTGTGTGCTTTCGGTCAAGGTGCCGGACCCCAAATTCTCTTCCCAGACCAAGGACAAGCTGGTCTCCTCTGAGGTGCGCCCGGTGGTGGAAAGCCTCGTAAACGAGAAACTGGCCGAATGGTTCGAGGAAAACCCCAACGAGGCCAAGCAGATCGTTGGCAAGATCATCGAGGCCGCCCTGGCCCGCGAAGCTGCCCGCAAGGCGCGCGAGCTGACCCGGCGCAAGACGGCGATGGATGTGAACTTCCTGGCCGGCAAGCTGAAAGACTGCTCCGAGAAAGATCCCTCCAAGACCGAAGTCTTCCTGGTGGAGGGTGACTCGGCGGGTGGTTCTGCGCAAACAGGCCGCGATCGCCAGACTCAGGCTATCCTGCCCCTGCGGGGCAAGATCCTGAACGTGGAGCGGGCGCGCTTTGACCGGATGCTGTCGTCTCAGGAGATCGGCAACCTTGTCATGGCGCTTGGCACGGGTATTGGCCGGGATGAGTTCGACATCTCGAAGCTGCGCTACCACAAGATTGTCATAATGACCGATGCGGACGTGGATGGCGCGCACATCCGCACGCTTCTGCTGACCTTCTTCTATCGCCAGATGCCAGAGCTGATCGAGGGTGGGTACCTCTACATTGCCCAGCCGCCGCTTTTCAAAGTGGCTCGTGGCAAGTCCGAAGTGTATCTGAAGGATCAGGCGGCGCTTGATGATTATCTGATCCATCAGGGCGTAGAGGGAGCTGTCCTGAAACTGGGAACAGGTGAGGAAATCAATGGCCAGGATTTGACCCGAGTGGTTGATGAGGCACGGCAGCTCAAGCGTGTGCTTGACGCGTTCCCGACCCATTACCCCCGTCATATTCTGGAGCAGGCCGCTGTTGCCGGAGCCTTCGTCCCAGGTGCGGTGGATGCTGACCTTCAGGGAGTTGCGGACCGGGTTGCCGCGCGGCTTGATCTGATCGCGCTTGAGTATGAGCGCGGCTGGCAGGGTCGTATCACACAGGATCACGGCATCCGTCTGGCGCGCATTCTGCGCGGTGTCGAAGAAGTGCGCACCTTGGATGGCCCGATGCTGCGCTCTGGTGAGGCACGCAAGACCGGCAGCTTCACCAAGAGCCTGCAAGAGATCTACGGACAGACCGCGACCCTTGTGCGTAAGGACCGCGTGCAATTGATTCATGGGCCGCTGGGTCTGTTGAAAGCGATCCTCGAAGAAGGTGAAAAGGGCCTGACGCTGCAACGCTACAAGGGGCTTGGCGAAATGAACCCGGATCAGCTCTGGGAAACCACCCTGGATCCGGATGCCCGCACCCTGTTGCAGGTTCGTGTGGACGACATGGTCGAAGCAGATGATCTGTTTACCAAACTGATGGGTGACGTGGTCGAACCGCGCCGTGAATTCATCCAGAAAAATGCGCTCAGCGTCGAAAACCTGGATTTCTGAGCTTGGTCTGAATTGATCGCCCTTGGTGGCGATCAATTCACGAACGTAAGGCGGTTCAACTCTTTTTCGATGCTTAGCTGTTGCGCGATCCAGGCAGCGAACATCTTGATCAGTTCAAGGTCACCCGCTTCGAACGGCGCGCGCGGTTCGGGTGACGTGAAGTTCACGGTTCCGAACAGCTCTCCGTCCACGATCAGCGGAACACCTATGTAGGTTTCCAGCACAAACAGGCTGTAGCAGGGATGCGGTGCGCAGCCGCTGTCTTTGGAGGAGTTGCAGGCCACAGGGCCGTTTTCGGCCAGCACTTTTGCACAACAGCAGTCATCGATCTGGAACGTGCTGCCGCGATCGATTTCTGCAATGTCTGAATAGCTATAGAGAACGGTGTAGTCGTCCTCCCGCACCCAGCTGACCAGGCCGGAGTCGGTCTGAAAGTGTTCACAGCCCAACTTGAGGATCGCCCGGATTTTTTCATCGGTGCCACGGCTCTGGTCTGATGATACCTTGTAGAGACTGTTCAGCAGCTGCTCGACTGCGCGTGTTTTTGAAATATCGCGGGTTATGCCGAAGTAACCCAATACGGTGCCGTGTGTGTCTCGCATCGGGCCGCCGGTAGTCTCTCCCAGGAACACCTTGCCGCTGGAGCGAACATATTCGCATTCATAGTTATGCTCGGTCGCGGTGCCGGTATTACTGAAATGCGCTTCACCGGCTTCCACAAAATCGCTCTTGCTTGGATAGAGGAGGGCTGTGCTCTGACCAATCAGCTGATCGATCGTGTACCCAAACATCATCAGCGCCGCATTGTTGGCCCACACAATATGTCTGTTCTCATCCGCCACGATCACGGCTTCGGGGAGGTCGCGAAACAGGCTCGGAATGGAGACTTTCCCCAGCTTGATGTCGGCGGCTTCGTCCGGGCGATTCTGAAGCTCGGTCGCAGTGTCGACCATGGATGCTACCTCTTACCCAAGGTTTTGAAAATTCAACAGCGAGACACGCGCTTATGCCGGGACACGTGTACAATAGATGCACAGGCCCTCAAGATTTGCCAGCTGTTCCCTTTAGCAAAATGAAAAAGAAGAGGGCCGAATGCAAGTCAAAATTCTACCTATGGTGGTTTTCTGTGGCCGAGTTTTGGAATCTGAGCACTCAAACGGCAGGGGTGCACGCGGCCGGATCAAAGGGCGATTGTTCCGAGATGTTCCTCACCGCGCGCACGGGCCAGTTGCATCTGTTTCTGGCGCTCACGAAAGCGGGCCTTGTCGTCCTCTGTAGTCTCATTGATGCATTGATGGCAGGACACCCCCGCTTCATATTCGGGACGGCCTGTGTCTTGCGGTAGAAGCGGGCGTCTGCAGCCGTGGCACAGCTTGTGCGGGCCCTCTTTCAAGCCGTGGCCGACCGACACACGATTGTCGAAAACAAAGCACTCTCCGTTCCAGGTGCTGCGATCTTCGGGGATCTCTTCGAGGTATCGCAGGATGCCGCCCTTGAGGTGGTAGACTTCAGGCACCCCCTGTCCCAAAAGGTAATTTGTTGATTTTTCACAGCGAATACCGCCGGTGCAGAACATTGCGACGCGCTTGTTGTGAAAGCGGTCCTTGTTTTCTTCCCACCAGGCAGGAAACTCGCGAAAGCTCGTCGTCTTTGGATCGATTGCTCCTTCAAAGGTGCCGATCTCAACCTCATAGTCATTGCGGGTATCAATCACCACAACGTCATCTGACTGGATCAGAGCGTTCCACTCTTCCGGCTCGACGTAGTGGCCGACGCGCGCCTTTGGGTCCACATCTGGCTGGCCCATTGTCACGATCTCTTTCTTCAGGCGCACCTTCATGCGCCCGAAAGGTGCGTCATTGCTGGTGGCCTCTTTCCATTCGAGGTCGCCGCAGCCGGGCATGGCGCGAATGTGGGCGAGAACCGCATCAATGCCTGCGCGTGGCCCTGCAATCGTGCCATTGATGCCTTCCCGGGCCAGCAGCAGAGAGCCTTTGATGTCCTTCGTCTTGCATAGATCCAGAAGAGGCTCTTTCAGAGCGGCCGGATCAGCGAAGCGGGTGAAATGGTAGAGGGCAGCGATCGTGTACATGTCCTGCCTTTACACCAGAGTATCAATTTGCCGCAAGGCGGGGGAAGCGGTTCGCCATAACTTGCTGCGGAAACTTCCCGGACGCACCGGCACAAGCGCTCTGACAAGGCTTTGAGCGATGGGGCGGTCCCGCGCATTGACCCGCCTGACGCCTCAGCTTACCCGTTGTGAGGCAGCACAGGAGGGATACATGCCGCAGGTTGTTCAATCCGAGGCGTTGATTGTGATTGATGTGCAGAATGATTTCTGCCCGGGAGGGGCGCTTGCCGTGCCTAAGGGTGACGAGGTCGTCGCGCCCATCAATGCAATGATGGATGGCTTTGAAACCGTGATCCTGACACAGGACTGGCATCCGGCAGGACACTCGTCCTTTGCATCAAGCCATGATGGCAAAGACCCCTTAGAGATGGTGGACATGCCCTATGGTCCGCAGGTGCTCTGGCCGGATCACTGTGTGCAGGGAACATCAGGCGCTTGTTTTCACAAGGATCTGCGACAGGATGGAGATCTGATCATCCGTAAGGGATTTCGTTCAGCAGTCGACAGCTACTCGGCCTTTTTTGAGAATGACAAAACCACTCCGACCGGACTTGAGGGGTATCTTCGCAACCGTGGCATTACAAAGCTGGCGCTTGTGGGGCTGGCCACGGATTTCTGCGTGGCCTACTCCGCAATGGATGCGGCACGGCTTGGATTTGACGTGCGCGTTCATCTTGCCGCCTGTCGGGGAATTGATCTTCAAGGGTCGTTGGAGGCTGCATTGACTTCGATGAAAGATGCGGGAGTGTCGCTTCAGTGATTCATGTAAGTTTGGGTCAAGGGTTAGGGGTTCTTAAAGAGAGACGGGTTTATCAAAGAAGCTGTTTTAAATAAGCAGGTTATACAGATGAACGAGCAGCGCATGTCTGGAGACGGGCCGCTGACCAACCACTACCGGCGCTACAGTTCCGCAGGTTTGCTGGAGCGCTATTGCAAAGGGCGGGTCAACGGCTTGTTGGCCCGTACCCTCTTTTCTGTGGCTGTCTGCGTGACGCTGGCTTTCCTAATTTCGCCGACCGTGGCGCTTCTCAGCTTTCTCGTCGCCACGCTTCCCGATCTTATTGACTGCCTGTATCTGAGCCGCGCGAGACGGACACTGCGCCACGATGCTACCACAGAGCGTCAGGTACGTTACGTCAGTGTCGGAACGGCGCTGCTGCATGCGCTGGGGATCGCAATCGGAGCCACGGCGCCAATCTGGTCCTTCCTAATTCCTTACAGCGGTGTTGATAGCTTTTACCAGTATGATCAGCTGTTCTCGATCGGACTGCTGACCAGCGCGGCGCTGAATGCCGGGCTTATGTTTCCACTTAATCGCTTTGCGGCTGTCGGAAGGCTGGCAGTTTTTTTGGTCACCCCGATCCTTGTCATTGTATTGCGCGGGCCGGTACTTGGGGCCAGTGCGGATGATACCAAGCTGCATTTACTGGCGCTCTGCATCTTCTTTGGCTCACTGCTTTGGCTGCTGTCCTTTGCAACTCGGAACTTTCATCGCACCCGCAGTAGCCTTCTGGCGCAGGCTCTTCAGCGTCAGGAATTGGAAACGGCCTACCAAAGGCTCTATGCCCAACAGCTGGAAACGCAGCGGTTGGCGCTGGTGGCGCGACATGCCAATGACAGCGTCATTCTCATGGACAGCGTCGGCAATATCAAATGGGTCAATGATGCGTTTACCAGAATCACAGGCTGGAGCGCGGAAGAAGCGATTGGCCGTAATCCGGGTGAGTTGCTGAACCACCCGGAAACCGATCCCGCGACCATTCAAGTCATCGAAGAAGGGCGGGCCAGAAAGGCTCCGTTCCGGGTCCAGGTCCTGAACCGGCGCAAGGATGGCAAGAATATCTGGCTGGAAACCAACCAGGTGCCGATGTTCGATGACAACGGTGAGGTCACAACATACATTGCCGTCGAGCGCGATATCACAGAGGCAAAGGAATATGCGGCAACGCTAGAGCAGGCCCGGCGCGCCGCAGAAGATGGTGCCCGCGCGAAGTCTGAATTCCTTGCCACGATGAGCCACGAGATACGCACCCCGATGAATGGTGTCATTGGGATGGCTCAACTGCTCGAAGATACCGAATTGGATGCCGATCAGAAACTGTATGCCGATACGATTCTCAGTTCGGCCCGCACGTTGTTGGACCTCATAAATGATGTGCTTGACCTGTCGAAACTGAACGCGGGCGAAGTTTCACTCGACGTAGAGGATTTCAATCCTCGTCAGTGCTTTGAAAATACGATTCGTCTGTTGCAGCCTCAGGCTGATGCGAAATCCCTGGATCTGGTTTTTAGCTGTGACCGAAGCGTTCCTGAAGTTCTGAATGGTGATGATCGCAAACTGGGTCAGATCCTGACCAACCTCGTGGGTAATGCCATCAAATTCACAGAGACCGGCCAGGTCGAGGTTGCTTTGCGCGCCGAGCCTCATGGAGATGGAAGTGCATTGATCTTCGAGGTAAGGGACACAGGCATTGGGATTCATGCCGACACGTTGCCCAAGATATTTGAACGCTTCTCGCAGGCTGACGCGGCCATTAGCCGTCGATTTGGTGGAACCGGTCTGGGCCTCGCCATCTGCCGCCGCCTGGCGGCCGCCATGAATGGGGATATCACCGTTGCCTCGGAACTCGGCAAGGGTTCATGTTTCACGGTGCGCTTGCCATTTGAGCCGCCTCTCTGCCTGGATGGTTCAAACCGCATCAGGACAGGAGTGGATTTGAGCGATTCAACCACTGCAGTTGCCCTGAAGGGTATGCGGCTTTTGGTGGCGGAGGATAACCGCGTAAACCAAATCCTGGTTCAGAAGTTTCTCAAGGATTACGACATCGAAATCGAAATTGCGTCTGATGGTACCGAGGCGGTACAGGGCGCTCAGTCGTTCTTGCCTGACATCATTCTGATGGACATGAGCATGCCCGTGATGGATGGCATTGAAGCCACTCGATCCATCCGATCCCTCCAGATTCGCCAACCGGTGATCATTGCTCTGACAGCCAACGCTTTTGATACTGACAAGGCGCATTGCCTTCAGGCTGGCATGGATGAATTCTTGACCAAGCCCATAAGTCGGCCTCAGTTGATCGAAGCGTTGGTGTCCCATGGCCGACGCGCGCACAGGTTACGCGTGGGCTGATTTCCTTTGCGCCACGCGTGGCCCTGTCCTATCACGTTGAGAACCCAACTGAACGAGGCTGCCGGTGGATATTGCAACCCGCGTCTATAACCACAAGTGGAAGATTGATCCGATCGTCCGCTCTTTAATCGATACAGATTTTTACAAGCTCTTGATGTGCCAGTCAGTGTTTCGCACCAAACCGGACACAAGCGTTACCTTCTCTTTGATCAACCGCTCCACTCATGTACCGCTTGCACGTCTTATTGATGAGGGTGAGCTGCGCGAACAGCTTGATCATATCCGCTCCCTTTCGCTGTCACGGGGCGAAAGCACCTTTCTGCGCGGCAATACCTTTTACGGCAAACGCCAGATGTTCCGTCCGGATTTCATGGAGTGGTTCGAGGGGATGCGCCTGCCGCCCTATCACCTGGAGCGTAAGGGCGATCAATACGAGCTGACCTTCGAGGGCAAGTGGCATGAAGTCATGCTTTGGGAGATCCCGGCGCTTGCGGTTCTGATGGAGCTGCGCAGCCGCGCTGTCCTGAATGACATGGGCCGGTTCGAGTTGCAGGTGCTTTACGCTCGCGCGATGACCCGGGTCTGGGAGAAGATCGAGGCCCTGCGCGATATCGAGGGGCTATCCATTGCCGATTTTGGCACCCGGAGGCGACACGGTTTCCTGTGGCAGGACTGGTGCGTTCAGGCGATGATCGAAGGGCTGGGGTCCAAGTTCACGGGCACCTCGAACTGTCTCATCGCCATGCGGCGTGAGGTGGAGGCGATCGGCACCAATGCGCATGAATTGCCCATGGTCTATTCCGCATTGGCCGAAACTGATGACGCACTGGCCCGCGCGCCCTATGATGTGCTCTCGGATTGGCACGAGGAGCACGAAGGCAACCTGCGCATCATCCTGCCTGATACCTATGGAACCAAAGGGTTCCTGGAGCATGCGCCGGATTGGCTTGCGGGCTGGACCGGCATTCGCATCGACAGCGGCGATCCGGCGGCCGGGGCCGAGGTTGCGATCAAATGGTGGCAGGAGCGCGGCGAGGATCCGACACAGAAACGGGTGATCTTTTCCGATGGTCTTGATGTGGACAAGATCGCTGAGTTGCACGCTCAGTTTTCCGGGCGGGTAAAGGTTTCCTTCGGTTGGGGCACACTGCTGACCAACGATTTTCGTGGGCTTGTACCGGGTGACAGGCTGGCGCCGTTTTCGCTGGTGTGTAAGGCGGTCAGCGCCAATGGTCGGCCGACCGTCAAACTGTCGGACAACCCGGAGAAGGCCATGGGCCCCGCAGATGAGGTTGCGCGCTACAAACGTGTTTTTGGTGTGGGCGCGCAGGAGCGGATCGAAGTCATCGTGTAGGCGCGGCCTGCCCCCTCGCGATGCGCAGGGCGCAGCGCAAAACCTCATGACTTGGCAGCCATTGGCAGATCAGCCGTGATAGGCCGCAACGGTCTTAAGCTGGGAAAACCCATAAAGAGCCTCGAAGCCTTTTTCGCGGCCATGGCCTGATTTGCCGACCCCGCCAAAGGGCAGTTCGACACCGCCGCCTGCACCATAGTTGTTGAGGAAGACCTGCCCGGCGCGCAGCTTTTTGGCCAGCCGCATCTGGCGTGCGCCATCGCTACTCCAGACGCTGGCGACCAGCCCGTATTCGGTGGAGTTTGCGATTTCGACGGCCTCTTCTTCGGTGTCGAAGGGGATTAGCACCTGCACCGGGCCAAAGATCTCATCGCGTGCCAGCGCATGGGCAGGTGGCACATCGGCAAACAGTGTGGGCCGCACATAGGCGCCGGCATCCGGCGCGCCTTCCACGATCTGGCCTTGCGCTGCGACGGTGAGATCCGCGCCCTTGGCAAGGAAGCCCTCGACGATCTCTTTCTGACGGGTGGAGATCAACGGACCAAGTCGTAGGTCGTCTGCGGCCGGCCCCACTGTCAGGTCCCGGTAGGCGGCGGACATTCGCGCCTTCACGTTCTCATACACCCCGCGCTGGACCAGAATGCGTGAGGAGGCAGAACAGGTCTGGCCTGCGTTCTGGATGCCTGCATTGACGAGGAACGGCAGTGCCGCGTCCAGATCGGCATCATCAAACACCAGCTGTGGTGATTTGCCGCCCAGCTCCAGCGTCACTGGCACCACGTTCTTACCCGCAGCCTGCTGCACCAGCGCGCCAGTGGCAACCGAGCCGGTGAAAGAGATGTGATGCACTCCCGGATGCGCGGTCAGAGCCGCACCCGCCTCGGCGCCAAGGCCCGGCACCACGTTCAGCGCGCCATCCGGCAGGCCCGCATCCCGCGCAAGCTGGGCAAAGGTCAGTGCCGTGAGGCAGGCCTCTTCGGCAGGCTTCAAAACACAGGCGTTGCCCATGGCCAGCGCTGCCCCAACCGAGCGGCCGATGATCTGCATCGGATAGTTCCAGGGCACGATATGTCCCGTTACACCGTGCGGTTCGCGCAGAGTGTAGACCGTGTAGCCATCAAGGTAGGGGATCGTTTCCCCGTGCACCTTGTCCGCCGCGCCACCGTAGAATTCACAGTAACGCGCCAGCGCCACGGCATCGGCGCGCGCTTGTGTCAGCGGCTTGCCAACATCCATCGCTTCCAGCGTTGCGAGCTCTTCTACGCAATCGAGCACCAGCTGGCCAAGACGGGTCAGGATACGGCCCCTCTCAAGAGCACTCATGCTGCCCCACTCACCATCTAGAGCAGTCTCGGCCGCCTTGACCGCCGCATCGATGTCCTCCTCGCCGCCCCGTGCGATCTGGCAGATCTCAGCGCCGGTCGATGGGTTGATCAAGGGCAGAGTGGCGCCGCTTGCACTTGGTTTCCAGCTGTCACCAATAAGGCAAAGGCTGGGATCGAAGCGGGCTGAAGTTTTTTCGGTCATGTTATGATCCTGTGGTCTGTCAGGAGGCCGGGTCGGCAATCCGGAAAGAGTAGCTTTTGCTTTGAAGTTCAGTGAAAGGCGCGCCCTCGCGCAGGTCCATGATCCCAGGCAGGATGCTAAGACAGGTGCCCCAAAACGCAAGGGCTGACTGCGATTGCGCTGAAATACCCATGCGCCAGTAACCGGGGAATTCCTGCAAGATGAGCCGGGCCGCGTCCTGGCCATATCCCTGTCGCCGATAGGGGGCGAAGATGGAAAATTCGGACAGCTCACGCCGATCCTCCGGCAGGTTCAGCACCAGGGCGAAACCAATCCTCTTGCCGTCCTTCACGATCCAGAACGCCGTGACATCTTTGCGGTGTAGCATCTGCCTTGCCCGGCTGCCCGGGTCGATGCGGGCCTTGGTTGCGGTTTCCTCGAAATAGGCGGCCAGTACGCTGGTCAGAACCGCATGCTCCTTGGGCAATATGAGCGAGAGCGTCAGGCTCATGCAGCCCCCGGGTTGAGGTTGGGCAGCACAGGTGCCGCTGCGATCAGGGATTGGGTGTAGGTGTGCTGCGGCGTTGCAAAAACGTCTTCGGTGACGCCTTCTTCGACGATCTGCCCCTTTTGCATGACAAGGCAGCGGTCGGTGATGGTGCGCACAACCGACAGATCGTGGCTGATAAAGAGGTAGGTGAGCGCATAGGCATCGCACAGCTCTGCCAAGAGGTCGAGGATCTGTGCCCGCACCGAAACATCCAGAGCCGAGACCGCCTCGTCAAACAGGATCAGTTCGGGACGGGTGATCAGGGCGCGGGCAATGGCAATACGCTGGCGTTGGCCGCCTGAGAACTGGTGGATGTACTTGGTCGCGTCATCCGGGCTCAGCCCTACAGCCGTCAGGGTTTCGGCAATGAGGTCCGTGCGGCCGCTGCCGGTGGGAGGATCGGGCAGGCTGTAAAAGGGCTCGGTGATCAGCCGTTCCACCCGGTGGCGCGGGTTGAAGCTGCCATATGGATCCTGAAACACCACCTGCATCTTGCGGCGTTGATCCGGGGTACGATCGGCTGTGACCACCTCTCCATCCAGCAGGATTTGCCCCCCCTGGAGCGGCTCCAGCCCCAGAATGGCCCGCGTCAGGGTCGACTTTCCGCATCCCGACTCGCCGACCAGACCCAGCCGTTCGCCGCGGTTCAGGGTGAAGGATACGTCATTCACCGCGCGATAGTGGTCCTGCGCGCCAAAGAGCGAGGTGCGCGGGAGCTTATAGTCACGCACCGCACCTTTGACCTCAAGCAGCGGTTCGACCGCCGGAACCTCGGGCAGGGTGACCTCATGGGCGGAGGCGGCAAAGAGCATTTTTGTATAGGGGTGGCTCATGTTTCTGAGTAGCCAATCCGTGGCACCAGTCTCTACCACTTCGCCATGGCGCATGACGACGATCCGATCTGCAAGATCGGCCACCACCGCCAGATCGTGGGTGATGATCAAGAGGCCCATCCCGAATTCCTGCACCAAGTCCTTCAAAAGATCGAGGATCTGCGCTTGGGTTGTCACATCAAGCGCAGTGGTCGGCTCATCCGCGATCAGCATTTTGGGACGCAGGGCGATGGCCATGGCGATCACCACCCGCTGACGCTGACCACCTGACAATTCATGCGGAAAACGGCTGAGCGGAAAGCGGTCGGCAGGCAGACCCACACGGTCCAGCATCTCTGCGGCGCGGGCTTCGGCCTCGGGCCTTGTCATGGCGTTGTGGATCAGGATGGTCTCCATCACCTGATCACCAATCGTCTTGACCGGGTTGAGCGCGGTCATCGGCTCCTGAAAGACCATTCCGATGGACTGGCCCCGCAGGGTGCACATCTGCGCCTCTGACTGGGCCAGAAGATCGGTGCCTTCAAGCAGGATCTGCCCCGTCGTTGTAGTGCGTTCCGGCAAGAGTTGCATCACGGAAAAGGCGGTCATCGACTTTCCGGACCCGCTTTCGCCGGTAACGGCGACGATCTCACCGGCCTCGACCGACAGGGAGACGCCTTTCAGGATTGAATGGTTACCGATGGAGAGGGTGAGGTTGTTGATCTCAAGAAGGCTCATGTCCGGGCCTCCCGCAGTTTCGGGTCCAGCCAGTCACGCAGGCCATCTCCCATCAGGTTGAGGCCAAGCACGGTCAGCACGATGGCCGAGCCGGGAATAATGGCCATATGCGGGGCGAGGCTCACCATGGTCTGCGCATCCGCCAGCATCCGCCCCCAGCTGGGCGTAGGAGGCTGCGCGCCAAGACCCACATAGCTGAGGCCTGCCTCGGCGAGAATGCCGAGGCTGAACTGGATGGTGCCCTGCACGATCAACAGGTTCGCCACATTGGGCAGGATATGCTCGGCGGAGATGCGCGCGCTGCCCTTTCCAGCCACCTGCGCCGCCAGAATGAACTCGCGCTGCCACAGGGGCAGGGCAGCGCCACGGGTGACGCGGGCAAAGACGGGGATGTTGAAGATCCCGATCGCGATGATCGCATTGATGGCGCCCGGGCCAAGGATGGCGGTGATCAGGATTGCGATCACCAGAGACGGGAAGGCAAAGACCAGATCGTTGCCGCGCATGATCAACTCGTCCAGCCACGACCCCTTGCGCGCCGCAGCGGTCAGACCCAGCGGGATCCCAATGGCCATGCCGATCCCCACGGCCACCAGCGCAACCGCCAGCGAGGTGCGAGCCCCCACCATGATCATGGAAAAGATGTCGCGCCCGAAATGATCGGTGCCCAGCCAATGCACCACGCCGGGCCGCTGCAGTTTCTCGGGGATGTTCATTGCCGTGTGGTCAAAGGGCGTCCAGAGGAACGACAGCAGCGCCGCCAGGATCACGAGCGAAGACAGGATCGCGCCCAGAAGCAGGTTGCGGCTCATGTGCGGCTCCTCAGGCGGGGATCGACCAGCGCATAGGCCAGATCGACAAGGAAATTCACCGTGATCACCGCAAACACCAAGAGCATCACCACCGATTCCACCACGATCAGATCACGTGAGGATATGGCCTGAAAAACAAGCCGCCCCAGACCGGGCAGATAGAATACCTGCTCGATGATGATGGCACCTGCCAGCAGGAAAGAGAACTGCAGGCCTATGATGGTCAGCACTGGGATCAGCGCATTGCGGAGCCCGTGCCGCCATAGGGCCTGCCTGCGGCTCAGCCCCTTGGCGCGGGCGGTGCGCATGAAATCTTCACCCAGGATATCGAGCAGCGCCGAGCGCATGACCCGCGCCAGAATGGCGGCTTGCGGCAGGGCCAGGGCAATCGCTGGCAGGGTCAGGGATTTAAGACCTTCGCCAAGGCCGTCGTCCCAGCCTGCAAAGCCGCCGGCGCTGAACCAGCGCAGGTTGATGGCAAAGACCAGAACCAGCAGCATGGCAAACCAGAAATTCGGGATCGCAACGCCCAGCTGCGTGGCTCCCATCACGGCCATATCTCCGGGTTTGCCCCGGCGCGCCGCCGCATAAATCCCGGCAGGAAAGGCAATCAGCGTCGACAGCGCCAGCGCATAAAGCGCTAGCGGCAGGGACACCCACAGCCGGTCCGCGATCATCTCGGACACTGGCGTACGGTAAGTATAGGAGGTGCCGAAATCTCCGGTCAGCATGCCGCCAACCCAGGTCAGGTATCTTTGCAGTTTCGATTGATCGAGCCCCAACTCGCTGCGCAGCGCGGCCACGGTATCGGGCTGGGCGTTGATCCCGAGCATGAACTCGGCAGGGTCTCCTGGAGCTATTTCGATGATGGCAAAAATCACGACCGAGGCCACAGCAAGACTGAGGCACAGGGACAAGAAGCGTTTCAAAGAATAACGTATCATTGTGAGGCACGCTAGAATCGCGGGGCGTCATGGTCCAGCCATAGACGTTCATCTTTTGGAGCTGGACATAGATTTTTTGACATCTGGCCCGCGGACAATCAGCCTGGACACTGCATTCGTGCGGCAATCGCGCAAGGGTGTTTGGTTTGCTCGAAAAATGGGCTAACTCACCGGGATGAAAGCAGATCCTCAGTTCATCGGGCACGAGATCTACCGCCATTCCAGCTATGGCGGGTGGCATCCTTTAAGGGTGCCTCGGGTCTCAACCGTGATGGATCTGACGCGGGCGATGGGGTGGCTTTCGGATGCCTCCTATGTGACCTCGCCCCGTGCCCGGCCTGCGGCGCTGGCGGCCTGGCATTCGCCCGATTACATCGCCGCCTTGCAGGAGGCTGAGCGCGCGCAAGAGGTCGCAGCCCATGTCAAGGCGCGGCATCATCTCGGTACGGTGTCAAACCCTGTCTTCCCCGAGATGTTCCGCAGGCCCGCAACCTCTGCCGGGGGATCGATTCTCGCCGGAGAATTGCTTGCGCAGAGCGGGGTGATTTACCATCCGGCAGGTGGCACCCATCATGGACTGCCGGATCGCGCCAACGGGTTTTGCTACCTGAACGATCCGGTTCTGGCGATCCTATCGCTGCGCCATCACGGAGCTGCACATGGGCTACGGCGCATCGCCTATGTAGATATCGACGCCCATCACCCCGACGGCGTGGAGCATGGGTTTACGGGCGATCCGGATATCCTGATGATCTCGGTTCATGAAGAAAACCTCTGGCCCAAAACAGGGCTGCTGGAAGAGGGGGCAGGCGGTTCGGCACTAAATCTGCCGGTTCCACGCGGTTTCAACGATAGTGAAATGGATCTGGTGCGCGAAGAGCTGATTCTGCCAGCCCTGACGCAATTCAAACCCGATGCCATCGTCCTGCAATGCGGCGCCGATGCGGTGCGCGAAGACCCGCAGGCGCATCTGGATCTGACGAACAACGCCCATTGGGCCGTGGTGAAATCGCTGATGGGGATGGCGCCCCGCTTCCTTGTGCTGGGCGGCGGGGGGTATAACCCATGGTCGGTCGGGCGACTGTGGAGCGGGGTCTGGGCTACGTTGTGTGGAGCCGAGGTCCCGGAGCGTTTGCCGCATGAGGCACAGGAGGTCTTGCACGCTCTTGAGTTCAAGGGCCACAGGCTGGGGCGCAATCCGCCAGAACACTGGTTCACAACACTGCGTGATGCGCCACGCGGCGGTGAGATACGCGAGGTGATCCGCCAGAGGGTGGCGTATTTGCGCGGTCGGCGTGGTATCGGCCAATAGAAAAGGGCGCACCTAGGTGCGCCCGTCTCACGCGGTTCAAGTGGTGGCTTAGTTCGCCCAGCTGACGGCTGTCAGGTCTGTGGCTTGTGTGGGAGCGTTGGCCCAAAGCCCTTGAAGATCTGCCTTCGCAACGCTCAGTGCAGCGAGCTGGAACAGGTAACCGTTCACATAGTCATCAGCGATGATCTTTTGCGCCTCTTGCAGCATGGCGGTCCGCTTGTCCGGGTCCGTGGTGCCGTTGAGATCCGTCATCAACTGCTGGAACGCGGAGTTGTCATACTGGAAATAATATTCGGGGCGGGCATAGATGCCGATGTCCATTGGCTCCGTATGGCTGACGATGGTCAGGCCGAAATTCTTGCCCCGGAACACGGTCTCCAGCCACTGGGCCCATTCCACGTTGATGATCTCGGCCTTGATGCCGACGTTCGCCAGCTGGGCCGCAATGATCTCACCACCGCGGCGCGCATAAGATGGCGGCGGCAGATGCAGCGTGGTCTCGAACCCGTCCGGCAGACCGGCCTCGGCCAGCAGCGCCTTGGCCCTTTCGGGATCAAAGGCGGATTGGCCGGTCAGATCCACATAGGCTGGGTTGTGCGGTGCAAAATGCGTACCAATCGGCGTGCCGTAGCCGAACATGGCGCCATCGATGATCGCTTGGCGGTCGATGGCATGGGCCAGCGCCTCGCGCACCTTTACATTATCGAAGGGCGCCTGCTTGTTGTTGGTGGAGAGGATGGTTTCCCCTTCGGTTGATCCCACCAGCACCTGGAAACGCGGGTCGGCTTCGAACTGCGGAAGGTTCTCCGGCGCCGGGAAGCCCGAGAAGGCATCCACATCCTCGGCCATCACGGCGGCAAAGGCGGCGGTGGGGTCGGAGATGAACTTGAAGGTCGCCTTTTCCAGGTTGGCAGGGGTGCCCCAGTAGTCAGCGTTCTTTTCCAGATCGATGCGGTCACCCTGCACCCAGCCTGCGAACTTGAAGGCGCCGGTGCCTACGGGGGCCGTCTTGATGTCATCGATGCTCTCGGGCGCAACGATGACCGCATCGCCCCAGGCAAGGTTGAACAGCATGTTGCCGTTTGGCTTGCTAAGGGTCAGCTTGACGGTCATCGGATCAACCACCGTGACATCGGCGATATCGGCAAACAGCGCCTTTTGCGCGTTTGTGCTGTCCTCGGCGCGGGCGCGGTCGAGGCTGAACTTCACGTCCTCCGCGTCCATGGTCGTGCCGTCGTGGAAGGTGACGCCTTCGTTGAGCATGAAGGTGTATGTCAGCCCGTCATCGGAGATTTCCCAGCTTTTGGCGAGGCCTGGCACAACGGATCCATCGCCCATGAAACGGGTCAGACCCTCGAAAACATTGGAATAAAGCACTTGGTCGATGGCGCCGGCTGCGGCGCTTGTCGGGTCCAGATGCGGCGGTTCAAGCTGCAGGCCAACGGTGATGCTGTCTTTGGCCCAGGCGGCTGAGGTGCTCAGCGCAAGGGCTGATCCGGCGGCGAAGAGAATGGATCTGAATGTCACTTTGAAACTCCCTGAGTTGGAAAGATGCCCTTTGTTTCGGGCTTTTCCTCAACTCTGTCCCGTTTTTGCGGAAGTAATCAAGGGGGTAAGTCCCTGAAATAACGGCAGAGAGCACAAGATCTCCGCCAGGGGGACATTTCGCGCACTGGATGCTGCCACTGCGAAATGATACCCGTGCGCAACCCGAACGGAGCATGGGAATAAGATGAGCGCCAACATCCAGACCAAGGCCATCACGGCCGAAGATATCCGAGCCCAGAAAGGCAAGGAACCGATCGTCAGCCTGACCGCCTATACTACGCCGATGGCGGCACTGATGGACGATACTTGCGACTTTGTGCTGGTGGGCGATAGCGTCGGCATGGTGCTGCACGGGCTGCCCTCGACGCTTGGGGTCACCTTGGAGATGATGATCCTGCACGGTCAGGCGGTGGCGCGGGGACTGTCGCGCGCGCTTATGGTGATCGACATGCCGTTCGGCTCTTACGAAGAGGGGCCACAGCAGGCCTTTGGCAATGCCGCGCGGCTGATGCGTGAAACCGGCGCAGGCGCGGTCAAGCTGGAAGGTGGCGTTGAGATGGCCGAGACCATCCGCTTTTTGGTGAAGCGCGGCATACCTGTGATGGCTCATATCGGTCTCACGCCGCAGTCGGTGAACACGCTGGGCGGTTACAAGGTGCAGGGGCGCGATGCTCAGGCGGATGCGGTGATCGCAGATGCCCGCGCCGTGGCGGAGGCAGGCGCCTTTGCAGTGGTGCTGGAGAAGGTGCCGCAGGCTCTGGCGGATCGGATCACGGCTGATATCGCCATTCCCACCATTGGAATCGGAGCTTCGGCAGGCTGCGATGGTCAGGTGCTGGTGGTGGACGACATGCTGGGCATGTTCACGGCCTTCAAGCCAAAATTTGTCAAACGCTACGCCGATCTTGGCCCTAGTGCCAAAACCGCAATCGAAGCCTATGCCGCAGAGGTACGCGCGCGCAGCTTCCCGGCGCCCGAACATGTCTTTGCAGACGTCACCCCAAAAAAGGACTGAGCTGAGACATGACCGCTCCTATTCTGCGCCGTCTGGCTGACCTGCGCGCAAATTATGCCACATGGATCCGCGCTGGTGAAGTGGTTGGCGTCGTGCCAACCATGGGCGCCCTTCATGCCGGTCACCTCTCCCTGGTGGAGGCGGCCAAGGCTGCTTGCGACCGGGTGATCGTGACCATCTTTGTCAACCCCCGGCAATTCAACAGCGCCGAGGACCTGGCCAAATACCCGCGCACCGAACAGGCAGATGCCGAGAAACTGGCGCCCTACGGCGTGGACGTGGTCTATGTACCAGACCCTGATCAGATTTACCCTGAAGGCTATGCCACCTCTGTCTCGGTCGAAGGGATCACCGACGTGCTGGAGGGCACCTTTCGCCCCGGTCATTTCGATGGGGTTGCCACGGTGGTGGCCAAGCTGTTCCTGCAGACCGGAGCGCATAAGGCGTTTTTTGGAGAGAAAGACTTCCAACAGTTGATGGTGGTGCGCCGCATGGCGCGGGATCTCGATATCCCGATTGAAGTCATAGGCTGCCCCACGGTGCGTGAAGCTTCTGGTTTGGCGATGTCATCCCGCAATATGCGTCTGTCGGTGGATGCACTTGAAAAGGCGGGCCAGCTCTACCCGATCATGACCGATTGTGCCGCGCGCCTGACAGCCGGAGAAGCATTCGAGAAGATCGAACCGGACGCCCGTGCGGCCCTTCATGCAGCAGGCTTTGGAGAGATCGAATATCTCGCCCTGCGCTGCGCCGATACACTTGCGCCGCTCCAGACGCTTGCCCGGCCTGCCCGGCTTTTGGCGGCGGCCTGGCTGGATGGGGTGCGGCTCATCGACAATATTCCGGTTCCGCAACTAAGTGATTAGTAGGGGCTGGTCGCGCTAACAGGTTTGCGTCTAAAGTCTGCCCGCAGAACGATAGGAGAGAGGGCAGGACATGAGTTATATTCTGGCGATCGACCAGGGCACCACCTCGACACGGGCGATCTTGTTTGATGACAAGATGCAGGTCGCAGGCAGCGCCCAGCAGGAGTTTCCACAGTATTTCCCGCAGGCGGGCTGGGTAGAGCACGACCCGGAGGAGATCTGGTCTTCGACACTTGAGGTCTGCCGAAGGGTGATCGCACAGCAGGGCGTGACGGTCGCGCAGATTGCCGCGATCGGGATCACCAACCAGCGCGAGACCACAGTCGTTTGGGACCGAGAGACCGGGCAGGCGATCCACAAGGCGATTGTCTGGCAGGACCGGCGCACGTCGGCCATCTGCGAGGACCTGCGTGCCGCCGGTCACAGCGATCTGGTGCACCAGACCAGCGGCTTGCTGCTTGATCCCTACTTCTCGGGCACAAAGGTCAAATGGATCCTCGATACCGTGCCGGGGGCCCGCGCGCGGGCTGCCGATGGCAAGCTGATGTTCGGCACCATCGACAGCTTCCTGATCTGGCGCCTGACGGGCGGTGCGTCTCATGTGACCGATGCGACCAACGCCTCACGCACTCTGATGTATGATATCCGCAAGGGCGGTTGGAGCGCCGAGATCTGCGAGATCCTTGATGTGCCAATGGAAATGCTGCCCGAGGTCAAGGACTGCGCCGCTGACTTTGGTACGGTTGAGGCTGCGCATTTTGGGGGTGAAATCCCGATCCTTGGCGTGGCGGGGGACCAGCAGGCGGCCACAATCGGTCAGGCCTGTTTCGAGCCAGGTATGATGAAATCCACCTATGGGACCGGGTGCTTTGCTCTACTCAACACTGGGGAAACGCCGGTCGAGTCGCGCAATCGGATGCTGACTACAATCGCCTACCAACTGGACGGAAAGCCGACCTACGCGCTGGAAGGGTCGATCTTTATCGCCGGCGCTGCGGTGCAATGGTTGCGTGACGGACTTGGTATCATCGGGTCAGCCCAGGAAAGCGGCGGGCTTGCCGCCTCGGCGGATCCGGGGCAGGACGTGATATTGGTACCGGCCTTCACGGGCCTTGGCGCCCCCTATTGGGAGCCGGACTGTCGCGGTGGCATGTTTGGCCTTACCCGCAGCTCGGGGCCTGCAGAAATCGCGCGTGCCGCCCTTCAAAGCGTCGCCTATCAGACCCGTGATCTTTGGGAAGCAATGCGGGCCGATTGGGAAGGCGCTGCGGGTGGCGGAGCCGAAAGCAGCGTAACTTTGCGTGTTGATGGCGGGATGAGCGCCAGTGACTGGACGATGCAAAGCCTGTCAGACATTCTTGGCGCTCCGGTGGATCGCCCGGTGATGCAGGAAACAACGGTACTGGGCGCTGCATGGCTGGCCGGAATGACGGCTGGCCTATATCCCGACCAACAAGGGTTTGCGGAGACCTGGGCACGCGATCGGCAATTCACCCCGGCGATGGAAGAGGCGCAACGCGAGGCGGCTTACGCACGATGGAAACGTGCGGTCCATGCGGTGATCGGCGTCTAGGACCCAGACCGTTTCATCAAAAAACGGGGTGAACTCCCGCGCCCGCAGGTGCCTTGCCTTTGGCAAAACCCCTTGTCGGCCTTGGGCCCGGCGCCGCGCTGATGCGCGGCGCTGGTCGCCTTTTTGGGAAACCGAGCCGATTCGGGGCAAAGGCCGTATCTGCGGCCACGCCAGAGGCATGGTTCACCCTCGAGGCGACTCGGTTCGAAGATACCAGGCTGGAAAGTGCGCTTTCAGGGCAGATCTGCCCCTGAAAGTCTTGTCAGCAATCCCTCCCGAGCTGCACATCGTGCAGCGCCACGCCCAACCCGACGTGCATCATCCATGATGCTGCACCAAAGGGGCGGGAGCCCCCTGAGCATCAATAAAGGCGCGCGCCTTCTGCGATCATTTTCGGGCGGGCATTCAGATCTTCAATGCTAAAGCCGGCGATGGATTTGTACTTGGCGGCGTGTTCCGCGAGGCTTTTCTTCGACACAACGTCCTCGACGGTGGAGAAGTCCCCTGCACAGAGGTCTTCGATCATTTGCAACACCGCATCTGGTCCTCCTGCGGTGCGGTTGGCAAGGCCCACGTTCGTTGTGAGCGGACGCACCTCTGCCTCATAGGCCTCCAGTGCGGCGCACGTGAGGCCATGTTTCAGTAGGGCAACTCCGATGAGCCTGGCGTCCAGAATGGCCTGGCTGGCGCCGTTGGAGCCGACCGGATAGGTTGGATGGGCTGCATCCCCCATCAGTGAAACGGCGCCGTATGTCCATTTCTCAAGGGGGTCCCGGTCCACCATCGGGTATTCATAAACCACATCTGCACCGCGAATTAGGCCGGGGACGTCAATCCAGTCGAACCGCCAGTCCTCGAAGTGACCGACAAAGTCATTGATATCCGCCGCGCGGTTCCAGTCTTCTTTTTTCCAGGCGGAGTCGGGGTCAAAGCTCTTTTCGGCGATCCAGTTGATTGTTGCCATGCCGTTGCTGTCCGGATCCGAGATCGGGTAAGCCACCATGCGCAGGGCATTGTGACCGATCATGCACATGGCGCCGCCGCCGTTCCAAACAGGGCCCTGGGTGGTTGCACGCCAGAGAATGCGGCCATTCCAGATCGGATCCCCCTCGGCGGGATACATCTGCTTGCGCAGGGCGGAATGAATGCCGTCGGCAGCAATCAGAAGGTTTCCGTCGAAGTGGCGGCCATCCGTCAGATGCAGAACGGCACCGCCTGCGGTGTTCTCAAAGCCAGCGGCCCGGGCATTCGTGTAAATGCAATCTGGCCCGGCACGCGTGACAAGAGCCTCGTACAGCATCATCTGCAGCGCCCCCCGATGGACCGAGTACTGCGGCCAGGCGTAACCCGCCTCAAGACCGCGCGGCTCTTCCCATATGGTCTTGCCGAGCTTTGTATAAAATCCTAGCTGCCGCGTGCGCACCCCGATGCTGTCCAATTCTTTCGACAGTCCCAGGTCCATCAGCTCGCGGACCGCGTTAGGCTGAAGATTGATGCCAACACCCATGGGCTTCAGCTCGGGTGTGGATTCATAAATGCGGAAGGGCACTCCGATCTGGTGCAATGTCAGGCCCAGCGTCAGCCCTGCAATACCGCCACCGGCAATGAGAATAGTCATACTGCGCCTCCCAAAACGCCCTTTGCCTGGCCGTTAAAAGCATGCCGGGGCAGGATAGGGCAAGAGCGAGCGTTCAATTTCCGCGGCGTGCAGGGCTGCGTCCATCAGCCCGAGGCAGCGATGATCAGGTCTGGGCCAAAGATGATGTCTGCATAGTTGCTCAGGTAGATCTTCAGCCAGGGCGTAAAGCGCTCCGGGTGGCGCTGCACTTCGGCGATCAGATCGTGATAGTCGACCCAGCGTGTTTCCATCACCTCATCAGGGTTTGGAGCCAGGCTGACGGGCCTGTGAGCATGGGCCAGGAATACATCGACGACCTCATGCTCGATCATACTATGGCCGACATCCGCCCTGTATTCGAGTTGATGGCGAAACTCAGGATAAAGACCTGTGATGCCAAGTTCCTCTTCCATGCGACGCACCGCGCAGGCAGATGCTGCCTCCTCCCACATTGGGTGCGTGCAGCAGGTGTTCGCCCAAAGACCCGGCGTGTGATACTTGCCGATGGCGCGCCGCTGCATGAGGATCTCGGTGCCCTTCACCACAAACACCGAAACGGCCTTGTGTTTCAGCCCCTCTTCATGTGCGGTCAGCTTGTCCACAGGTGTTAGTTCGCCGTTCACCCAGGCCGGGATCGGATGTGTCATCTGCGGTTCAAATCCGTTTCAACCCCCAAAGGCGATACCTGGACCAGCTCCAGCCGCCACATCTTCAATTCGTTAGTCGCAATTAGGATCAAGAGCAATTACGCGAAAGGCCGCGCCCCTAGGGTCGCGGCCTGTTGTGCCAGATTCTTGTGCTCTGGTCTTTATTCGGTCGCGGCGGGCCCATGCTGCGCCAGGAAGGCGTAGATGTCTTCGCCGCCCTTCTTCAGCTTGAACGACATTTTTGACTTGGCCTTGCTGTCGTCCAGATACTCACGCAGGAAGCCGCGCGGATCTTGTGTGTAGGCTACGAAGGTTTCTTCGTCCCAGACCAGTCCAGCTTCGCCGGCGGCGACAAGGTCATTGCCATAACGGAACCCGTCAACGGCGCCTGCCGTACGGCCGACCACACCCCAAAGGTTCGGGCCGGTCTTGCCGCCCTTGACGATCGTTTCGCCGCTGTCAGAAACGACCATGTGGCATGATTTGCACTTGTTGAAGCCTTTTTCGCCCTTGGCAGCATCGCCTTCGGCAAAAGCGGGTGCGGCCAGCAGGGTCATTACAGCGGCGGACATCAGACGTTTCATATGCTTGCTCCAGTTTGAGTTGGCTGAGGGGAATACGAGCGCATTATTGGTCATAGTCAATGGACGTTTTGACGCGCCAAGAGAAATTTGCAGAGTTTTGCTGACCCCGCGACCCTGATCAAGCGGTGTTCCAGCAGGGCAACAGGTCTCCGGATGCGGGCTTGGCCTCGTAAACCGCACGTGCAATCGCCCGACTGAGGCACAGCGCCGCAGCATGGCCAATCTGGCCAAGTTCGGCCTCTGGGTTGGTCATGGCGCGTGCGCCGGATGTTGCGGCAAAAACCAGATCTCCGTCACCCGGCGCATGGGCTGGCAGGGTTGCGCGTCCAATGCCATCATGGGCGGCGGTGGCCACCCTTTGACACTGCGCCTTGGTCAGGGCTGCATCAGTGGCAACAATTGCGATTGTGGTGTTGCCGCGCTCATTTGATAGCGGCAGGCCCTCCGCCTGCCCACGCATGGTTTGCATCTTGCGGCTGGTCTCGGCCTGGCCCAAACCGCCACGGGGGTCGGGACCAAGGCCGCCGAATTCGCCATCCACTTCAAACGGTGCGGCCCAGAAGTGTCGATCACCGGGTGTGGTGACAGCGCCCATCGGGTTGGCCGCAACAAGCGCGCCGACCGTGATGCCGCTTTCAAGCACGAAAGAGGCCGAGCCAAGCCCGCCTTTTACCATTGCCGTCAGCGCGCCGGTGCCAGCGCCAGCCGTGCCGATGTCAAAGTCCTCGCCAGCGGCTTCAAAGGCTGCGCGGCCGAGGGCGCGATAGGGGTTTTCCTGCCAGTCCTTGTCGCCACCATTCAGCAGATCGAAAATGATCGCACCGGGTACAAGTGGGATGATTGCAGGCCCAAGGCGGAACCCGCGACCAACGGCGCGCAGCGCATCAACAACACCCGAACAGGCATCAAGACCAAAGGCCGAACCTCCCGACAGGACCAGCGAGTCAATCTGGGCGACCGATTTGTCCGGTGCCAGAAGGTCAGTTTCCCGCGTGCCCGGCGCGCCGCCCATCACATGAACGGAGGCGGTAAAAGGACTGTCAGCGGTGAACACCGTTGCGCCTGATTTCAAAGTGTCATCCTGCGCATTGCCGACTAGAAAGCCTTCAACGTCGGTGATCAGATTGCGGGGGCCGGGACGCATGACGATCCTCCTCAGTAAAATTCTACCGATCGGTAAGGCGGTCGAGATCAGATGCAGCGACCGCCGTCCACCTCCATGGCGACCCCGGTGATCATCGACGCTTCATCGGAGCAGAGGAAACAGGCGGCGTTGCCCATGTCCTCAGGGGTTGAGAAGCGGCCCAGCGGAATGGTGGATAGAAACTTGGCACGCACCTCGGGCGTGTCTTCGCCCATGAAGGATTTCAGAAGCGGCGTTTCTCCGGCGACCGGATTGATCGCGTTGACCCGTACGCCAGCCGGGGCCAATTCGATCGCCATGGTGCGGGTTGCAGTGATCATCCAGCCCTTGGAAGCATTGTACCAGTTGAGGTTCGGGCGCGGCGAGACGCCCGCCGTGGAGGCCACGTTGAGGATTGCGCCGGTTTTGCGCGATTTCATATGCGGCACCAGAGCGCGGGCGGTAAGGTAGACAGATTTCATGTTCACGTTGAAGACCCGGTCAAAATCCTCCTCGCTGACCTGATCCAGCGGTGTGGGCAGATGGGTGACGCCAGCATTGTTGACCAGGATATCCACATGTCCAAAGGCCGTAAGCGCAGCTTCGGCCATGGTGTTGACCGAGCCGCCGTCGGCCACATCGACGGCCTGTGCGATGGCGGAACTGCCTTTTTCCTGGGCCAGGGCTGCGGCGGCATCAGCGTTAATATCCGCAATCATCACCCGCGCGCCTTCGGTCAGGAACTTTTCGACAATTCCGGCCCCAAATCCCGAGGCGCCCCCGGTTACAATCGCCGTTTTCCCTGCAAGCCGCATAAGTGGTTCTCCGTCCGTATGAAATATCTTTTTGATAGCTTTAGCAGCGATCCCGGAAGGTGCAATCGCTGATCACACGCGCTGTTCTCATTCCGGATCTATCTTGCCGCGCCCCGCCTTGATCTGGCTACGCTGCTTCTTTGCCTCAAGACGGCGGCGGACCGACCCGCGCGTGGGTTTCGTGGCGATCCTGCGTTTTGGGGCGACCAATGACTTGCGCACCAGTTCTGCAAGGCGATCACGGGCAATATCACGATTTCGCTGCTGCGACCGGGTCTCGTCGCATTGCAGGATGATCGCGCCCTCCTTGGTCCAGCGCCTGCCTGCGAGCCGTTTTAGTCGGGCCTTGACTGCCGGGGGCAGAGACGGGGAGCGGGCAGCCTCGAAACGCAGCTCAACTGCGGTGGCGACCTTGTTCACATTCTGCCCGCCCGGCCCCGAGGCGCGAATAAAGCTCTCGGTGATTTCCCAGTCCTGCAGGGCGATATCGTCAGTGATCCGTATCATCTTGGGGTGGACCCTAGCGTTGGTTGGCGCAAGGTAAAAGGGCCGCCCCAGCGGGACGGCCCTTCGAAAGTTCTCAGGAGGTCGGGTCGGTTAGATTTGTACAAGGCAAATCAGCCGCGGGGACCACACAGCAAAGGGCTGCCTCAGCAGGCGGACCCTCCGGTTGTTCCAACACCTTGCTCCAACACCTTTCTTGACACTGGATCACCTCCTTTACTTTTCTGTTTCCGTTGGTTTGAGCGTTGCACGGTTTTTCCGATCTGCCAAACAAAAAAACACGGCCCCCGAAAACCGGAGGCCGAAGCTGTTGCATTTCTGAGCAGCCGCCAGGGCGCCAAGATCAGGCAGGTTGCGCTGTGAGGCGGTTAACGATCACACGGAAGGGGATCAGCGCCACCAGGGCGAGCGACAGTTTTACCATCCAATCCGCAACGGCGAGCGACACCCAGAGCGGGGCAACCGGGCCTGTGCCCAACAGCGGCAGCATTTCACCGGCCCACGAGACATCATTTGCGGGCTCGATCCAGGACAGTGCTCCGGAAAAGGCGATGGTGAAAAAGAGCGCAGTATCCACGCTGGAGCCGACCAGGGTGGAGGCAAGCGGCGCACGCCACCATTTGCCGCCCCGCAGGGCGGAGAAGACGGAAATATCCAGCAGCTGCGCGGTGAGAAAGGCCAGACCCGAACCGATGGCAATGCGCAGGGTTACGAGCGGGCCGAATTCGCCCATGATCTGAGTGCCGATGAGCGAGCATATCACGCCCACAATGAAGCCGACAAAGACCACACGGCGCGCGGGGCCTTCTCCGTAGACACGGTTCATCACGTCAGTCACGAGAAAGGCGATGGGGTAGGTAAAGGCGCCCCAGGTCAGCCAATTGCCGAATAGGAATTGCACCAGGATGTTGGACGCCACAACAACGGCGGCCATGGCAAGAATGCCGGGGATATAGGAACGTGTCATCTATATGGTCCGTTTTGACAAGGTAGCGGAGACTTGTTAGGCGCTTCGCTCTGTGCGTTTGCGCCAAGGATCGGGCCAGTTAGTCGGTTCTGCGCAGTTTGGCAAGAGCTTCTGTGACAGCTGGGAGGGACGCTCCCGCCCGCCGGAAGGACCATCGCAGATGACCCATCGGCCGTTGGACCGGGCAGCGCGCGCGTGCACGCTGCGGGTGGGCCTGTTCAATCGGGCAAGCTGTATTCGACCAGTTCGGTACGCTGAAACGAGCTGAAGTTATCGTCGGAAATCATCGTCGCGCGCAGCTGTCCGGCCGTATCACGCCAGACTGAGACGCCTTCGAGGTTGTCGTGGGTTCCGATACTCGTCTGCAGCAGGGTCACCTCTGCTGTGGGTCCGGTTTGCGTGAAGTCCCATCGCCGCAGGCGGCTCTGAAAACCGATCAGCAGGAATCGGCGCTCCAGCAGATAAAACCGCCCGTCGGGCCCAAAATCCGCACCGACCGGCATGAAGCCGTTGCGGCGCGGCAGGCTGAAAGGCTGGCTCCAGCCGGTGCCATCCCAGCGCCAGACCGGAATATTCCCATCATCGTCCGGAGCATTCTCCGGTACCGTGAAGAGCTGTCCCGCGCTGTCCATGGCCAAGGCTTCGAAAGACTTGTTGAAAGGCAGATGCCGAAACGCTGCGGGGCGTGGCAGGACCTTTGCGTTATCTTGGCCATTCTGATGGAATGCCACGCGCGATACGCCCTCGTAGGAAATGAAAACGTGTCCATCGGGCCTATGTACCAAACCCTCGCTGTCCATAACCCGTCCTTTGAGTAACTTGCCGACTGAGGTTCTGAGGGCGCGTCCCTCTGTGACGCGGGCGGATGTTATGAGCCCGCCGTTGCGCTCAAGCGTTGCGTAGGCCAGGGTTGCGCGGTCGCTGAGCACGATGATCCTGCGCCCCCTGTCCAACACCTCGATCCCGGAAAAACCGCCAAACCACTGAGTTGCCCCAGATGTTGGTGGAATCCAAGTGAAGGCCGACAGAAAACGTGCGTGCCCCTCGGCCTGCTGAGCACGCGCACCGGCGTAGGCCGCAAGGGCCACAGCAAGCGCAGGGATCAGGGCAAGGATCAGTCTGATTGAAGTACGGCGGCACATTGCCGGGGCAGATCCTTGAGCGTGTAGTCACGGCGCGGTTTCGGTTTGGGCGCATTTGGATCGCGCGGCTTGGGCGGGGGCGGATTCAGGATGTCATTGACCCATTTCTGCGCATCGGCGCAGCCATCCCCGCGTGGCGGCGGATCCTGATCAACGCAGCCTCGGGCACCCCGCGGACAGTTGAGACGTACATGGAAATGGTAGTGATGGCCCCACCAGGGGCGGATCTTGCGCAGCCAGCGCCGATCGCCCTTGGCATCCTTGCACATCTGCACCTTGGCGCCCGGGAAGACAAATATGCGTGCGACTCGTTTGTCGCTGGCGGCAGCCTTCAGCAGCTCGTGGTGCTGGCGGCTCCAATTGCTGTTAACATAGGCGCCCTTGGCCCGACGCAGCGAAATTGAGGAGATGTTCTCGCGCTGGGCGCGGTTCAGCGTTAGCCGGTCGGGCGGCAGCATCCAGATGTCGATATCAAGACCGATCTGGTGGCTGCGATGACCTGAGAGCATCGGCCCGCCGCGTGGCTGGCTGATGTCACCGATGTACAGACCCTTCCAGCCCGGCAGCGTGGCGGCAAATGCACTGAGATCGCGAATGTAGTCGATTGTATCGGGATGCCCCCAGTTGCGATTTCGCGACAGGCGCATGGCCTGCCAGGTGGGGCCTGTTTCCGGCAGTTGCACCGCGCCTGCAACGCAGCCCTTGGCATAGGATCCCAGTGGGGCGGGACGTTGCTGCGACCCAACCGCCTTGGCGCCGAATAGCTGCTTTGCGGGTGTTTCAGCCATTGCGGGGCCAAGAAGGCCCGTGAGGGCAAAAAGCGTCGCAATCAGCAGTCTCACTTCTGGTCTCCTTCGGCGTTGACCCATTTTAACAGAATCAAGCCTAGTACAAAGAGGCCGATAACGGGAGTGATCCCTAGGCGCGCGCTGCCGGTGAGGGTGGTGGCAAGGCCGATCAAGGCGGGGGCAAGGAAGGCGGTGGCGCGGCCGGAAAGCCCATAAAGACCAAAGCTTTCGGTGGCCTTGGCCAGGTCCGTGTGACGCACCATCAGGCTGCGGCTGGCGGCCTGCAAGATTCCGCCGAAGCCGCCAATCAGAACGCCACAGCCAAAGAAAACGGCATCGGGCAGGGTGGAACCCTCGGGCAGCGGAATTCCAAAGACCTGTTCGCGGGACATGGAGACAACGGTAATGCAGACCAGCGTGAGCACCAGAATGGCGACAATGATAACCGGTTTCGGACCATGGCGCTTGTCCGCTTTGCCGCCCAGCCAGCTGAACAGCGTGGCCGAGATCGCGGCGATGATACCGAAGACTCCGATTGAGGTGATCGACCAGTCCAGAACCAGGCTCGCGTAGACCCCGCCAAAGGCGTAAAGCCCGTTGAGAGCATCCCGATACAGCATCGACGACACAAGGTAGCTGGTCAGGCTTGCGCGATGGCGCAGCCCGGCCACCAAATCGATGACCATGCGCGCCGCGCGCCGCATTGTGCCGCGCTGGCCGGTTGGGTTGTCATCATGCACCCAAAGAAAATAGGGTACCATGAAGAGCGCGAACCAGGTAGCGGTGAGCGGACCGACGGCGCGGGTGCCTTCGCGCGCCTCCGGATCAAGCCCAAGGATCGGATCAAGCCCGATCAGCGTCTTGCCGTTGCTCTGTTCCACGAAGAACAAGAGCATGATGAAAAGTGCGATTACGCCGCCTAAATACCCGAAAGCAAAACCCGAGCCGGAGATGGCTCCGACCTCTTCCTTACTTCCAAGCGAGGGAAGCTGAGCGTTTACAAAAATCAGTGCAAACTCGGCGCCGATGAAGCCAAAACCGAAGCTGAGCAGCATCAGCCAAAGGTTGCCGCCCGCGGGATCCATATACCAAAGGCCCCAAGCTCCGATCAGGTACATCATAGAAAACACCATGATCCAAGGCATCTTACGCCCGGAAATATCCGCCAGTGCCCCAAGAAAGGGTGCGCCAAATCCGATGAATAGCCCCGTGACTGTCATGCCGATGGACCAAACCGTTTGAGCCTGTGCTTCTGCAGCGGCCTCGCTCAGACCTTTCCCCAGGAAATAGTCGGCGGCGACAGCGGCGAAAAAGGGACCGAAAACGAATGTGACCAGCAGAGTGTGGTAGGGCTGGCTGGCCCAGTCAAAGAACCACCACCCCCAAATACGCCTTTTCTGTGAAACCTCTGCCATGTCGCCCATCCCTCGTGTATTTGATGCCGATAAGACAGGCGCAGACGGTGCTAGGCAAGCCCAACCTTTTCATCAGACATTGGCGGCCAGGGGCGTGTGGCATCCGCCTGACACCAGGCATTGATCCAAGATGGCATGGCGGGGCTTTGCACATTCTCTTTGCCGATCGCTGCGAGGACCTTGGCTGGAGGAACAATGCCGTTTGCGTCTGTAATGGCGGTGCGCAGCATGACGTGACTGGCGCAGTCTCCGTTCGCCTTCCACATGGACTGTTCGAGGTAGATGAACCTGTCGTCCCAAGCCACGGCGCGGCTGCGCATCTCGAAGCGTTCAAAGCCGCGGATGCGGCGACGAAACCGGACCGAGGTGCCCGCAACCGTCATGCCCCAGCGGTTCTGCCTGAGGGCGCCGATCAGCCCCACGCGCTGCGCCAGCATGGTGCGCCCAAGGTCGTAGAGCGTCATGGCGCGCCCGTTGTTAAGCTCAAGCCAGATATCCAGATCCCAGGGCCAGCAGATATGGCGCGAGCGATGTACCGCCGTCAGCGGCAGCGGCTCCATGCGGCTGGCCACGAAAAGATCCTTCAGGAGGCGCACGATTGGGAACATGGGGGTGACTCCGACTGTTGCGTGCCCGTCTTGCCACCCATTTACTGCCCGTCAACCGCAACCTCGCGGAAGGCTTGCGCATCGGGCCGCGTCTGCTTACCTGTTACGCTGCCTAACATAGGGGAATAGGATGCTCTCGCTGTTTCAAATCCTGCTTTTGATCCTGGACATCGTCTGGTTCTTCATCATCGCCCATGTGATCATGAGCTGGCTGATCAATTTCCAGGTACTGAACCTGAACCAACAGCTGGTCTCTCAGATCTGGTACGGTCTCAACCGAATCCTTGAGCCTCTCTATGCGCCGATCCGCCGGATCATGCCGAATATGCAGGGCATTGATCTGACGCCGCTTGTTGTGCTGATCGCGGTCTATGCGCTGCGGATCATCATCCAGAATAACATGATGGCCTTCATCTGAGCCGAAGACGCAGGCCGTCCGCTCGGCGCGCCGCGTTCATGGATTTGACCGGGCGGCCCCTTGCCGCCCGATTCGTCCTGTGGGATTGTATGCCTCGATACGAGCAGATACTCCCTTGAGGCCCCCCTTCGATGACGCAGACGATAGACCTGCCACAGGCAACCCCGCTGCTGCGCGATATCTTTGGATTTGACGCCTTCCGCCCCGGCCAGGAAGAGATCGTCGATGCGGTCACAGGTGGAGAGAACGTCCTGGCGATCATGCCTACGGGGGGCGGGAAATCCCTGTGCTATCAGTTGCCTGCGCTTTTGCGAGAGGGTGTGACTGTGGTGATTTCGCCGCTGATTGCCCTGATGCGTGATCAGGTCCGCGCGCTGCAAGAGGCGGGCGTTGTGGCCGGGGCGCTGACCTCGGGCAATACGGAAGAAGAGACCGAAGCCGTTTGGGAAGCGATCGAGGCGGGACGGCTGAAGCTTTTGTACATGGCGCCGGAACGTCTGGCCTCGGGGGCGGCCATGGGCATGCTGCGGCGCATCGGTGTGTCGCTGATCGCAGTGGATGAAGCCCATTGCGTCAGCCAGTGGGGCCATGATTTCCGCCCCGACTACCTGCGCATCGGGGAGCTGCGCCGCGCGCTGGGCGTGCCACTTGCAGCCTTTACCGCCACTGCGGATCAGGAAACCCAGGAAGAGATTGTTCAAAAGCTCTTTGATGGCGAGGCGCCCCGCGCCTTTCTGCGCGGGTTTGACCGGCCCAACATCCATCTGGCCTTTGGCGCCAAGGACGGGCCGCGCCGCCAGATCCTTGAGTTTGCGGCGGCGCGCAAGGGGCAGTCGGGCATCGTCTATTGCGGCACCCGTGCCAAGACCGAAGCGATTGCCGCCGCCCTGCGTGAGGCGGGTCATGTGGCCTGTCACTACCATGGGGGGATGGAGGCCGAGGATCGGCGTGTCGTGGAGTCTCGGTTCGCGCGCGAGGATGGGCTCATCGTGGTTGCGACGGTGGCCTTTGGCATGGGGATCGACAAGCCCGACATCCGCTGGGTCGCCCATGCGGACCTGCCCAAAAGCATCGAAGCCTATTACCAGGAGATCGGTCGGGCCGGGCGCGATGGCGCACCGGCGGAAACACTGACCCTGTTTGGCCCCGAGGATATCCGCCTGCGCCGCAGCCAGATTGATGAAGGCATGGCGCCGCCTGAACGCAGGGCGGCGGATCATGCACGGCTCAACGCCCTTCTGGGGCTGGCCGAGGCGCTGAAATGCCGCCGTCAAACCCTGCTGGCCTATTTCGGGGAGAAGGCGGCGCCTTGTGGCAACTGCGATCTCTGCGACAACCCGGTGGACGTCTTTGATGGAACCACTGCGGTGCGCAAGGCACTGTCGGCGATCCTGCGCACGCAAGAGACATACGGATCGGGGCACCTGATCGACATTCTGCGGGGCACCGAGACGGATCGGGTGCGGGCCAAGCGTCACGACGAATTGTCGGTTTTCGGTTGCGGCAAGGAATACGGGAAAGGGCAGTGGCAGGCGGTGTTCCGGCAGATGATGGGGCATGATCTGGTGCGACCAGATCCCGAACGCCACGGTGCCCTGCGCATGACCGAGGCGGCTTTGCCGGTGCTGCGCGGCGAGGCGGAGATTGCCTTGCGCAAGGATACGATCAAATCTGCCGACCGCCGCCCGGCCGTCAAAGCTCTGGTTTCGGACGAGGATGCGCCGCTGCTGTCGGCGCTGAAGGCAAAGCGCCGCGCCCTGGCCGAGGCGCAAAAAGTGCCCGCCTATGTGATCTTCCCCGACCGCACCCTCATCGAGATGGCCGAGCAGCGCCCCGAAAGCCTGGACCAGATGGCGCGGATCAGCGGGGTTGGTGCCAAGAAGCTGGAGCGCTATGGCGATGACTTCCTCACCGTGATCACCGGCGCCGTGGAGCAGTTGCACCCGCAGCGCAGGAAACTGGCGGCGCGGGACGGGGCTGGATCGCTCTATGATGCCCTCCTTGAGGCACAGGGCCAGTTGGCCCGTGGGGAGTGTGGCACTTTGAAGCCGCTCAGCTGCTCGGCATCACAATTGGCGAAGGTCGCCCAGATGCGTCCTGAGGATGAAACGGGGCTTGAGCGGCTTTTGGGGGAGCGCCGCGCGGAACGTTTTGCTGCGGCGTTTCTGGACGTCCTGCGCGGCGCGGGCTAAGTCTGACCCAGAACAAAACGAGGATGACAGATGCTGGTAGTGGTTTCCCCTGCGAAAAAACTGGACTGGGCCGAGCGCGATATGGAGATGACGACACCGGCTTTCCAACAGGATGCCGTGCGCCTCAACAGTACTGCGCGGGAATTGTCAGTAGCCGAACTGATGAAGCTGATGCACATCAGCGAGGATCTGGCCAAGCTGAACTACGACCGGTTCCGCAGTTTTGAGGAAGCACCCGAAGCAGACGCCTTGCGCCCTGCGGCCCTCGCCTTTGCTGGGGATACCTATCAGGGGCTTGAAGCAGCCTCGCTGGATGTTGAGGAAATGGCTTGGGCGCAGGATCATTTTCGTATCCTGTCTGGCCTTTACGGCGTGCTGCGCCCTATGGACGGAATGCAGCCCTACAGGCTGGAGATGGGCTCGCGGCTGAAGAACGAACGCGGCAAGAACCTTTATGAATACTGGGGTAGCCAGATCGCCGAAGCGCTGAACGCTCAGGCCGAAGTCACCGGCAGCGATATCCTTGTGAATTGCGCCAGCCAGGAATATTTTGGCGCCGTGGATCTGAAGGCCCTGAAACCAAAGGTCATCACGCCCGTCTTTATGGAAATGAAGAACGGCACGCCCAAGGTTGTCAGCTTCTATGCAAAACGCGCCCGTGGCGCGATGGCACGCTACATCATCCAGCACCGACTCGATAATGTGGCCGGGTTGCAAGAGTTTGATACAGGGGGGTATGCCTATCAGCCGGAGCTGTCTGAGCCGGACAAGCCGGTCTTTCTGCGGGGTGCCTGAGGAGGGTCAGGCGGCCGGAGACATGTCGATCGGTTGAGCGCCGTCCGGCACGTATTCCTCGATCCGTTCAAGGATAAGAGCCTTGCGCAGCGGTTTTGTGAGGTAGTGATCAAGACCGGCCGCTAGAATGCCGTCTGAATCGCCCGTCATGGCATGGGCGGTCAGTGCAATGATAGGCACGTGACGCCCGGTGCCTTCTTCAATCCGGCGAATCTCCGATGTGGCCTGTTTCCCATCCATGACTGGCATAGAGATATCCATGAAGATCAGATCAGGTTTGAAGCTTTCGTAGGCAGCTACGGCTTCGACACCGTTGTTGGCAAACTCCAGCTCTATGTTGATGTTCTTGACCATCTTGCGGAAGACCAGCTGGTTGGTCTTGTTGTCTTCAGCGGCCAGAACCCGCATCAAACGGGGCGCACCAGGTACGGGTTCCTCAGGAACTGCGGGGGCAGGCTCCGGCTGAGGTGAAGCCGCTTTGGCATTGTCTGCCGCATAGGCTTCTTCAAGCGTCATTTCATGCGGGTCCTCGACCGCCTGAGCTTGGGGGTCCGGAGCCTTGGAACCGGGCAGCCGCGTACCGATTTCTGCCAGTTTCTCAAAGAGTTCGTCTCTAGGGGTCGGCTTCTGGAGGATCTCGAACTTAAGCTCTTCTACATCGGCGTCCTGGACTGTGTGAGGGTTCGAGCTGAGCAGAAGGAAAGGCACGTCCGGCCAATCTCCTTCATGGAGGCGTCGCGCCAGCTGCACCCCGCCACCGCCGGGCAGGCCATGTTCGCAGATGATAAGGTCAATGTCCGGCGTCATTGCATCCATCGCGCCAGCAATGGTTTGTGCAGTGGTTACGTCGACGCCGCGCAGCATCAAGTGACGCTGCATGATCTCGCAGTTGAGCGGGATATCGTCCACTAGCAAAACTTTTTTGAGGCCTCTGGGCACTTCCGGTATGTCGACCATTGCACCCTGCGGGGTGGGCATGGGCAGCCGGAAGCCGAAACAGGACCCCTGTCCCTCTTCGCTTTCAACCCAGATTTCACCTCCCATCATATCAATTAGACGCTTTGAAATCGCCAGTCCCAGTCCGGTCCCTTCGAATTTGCGATTGCGTTCGTCTTCGACCTGGTTGAACTCGCCAAAAATGTGCTCGAGCTTTTCTGGCGGGATGCCGATGCCGGTATCCTCGATGGTCACATGGACCGAACAGCGGTTGCCGTCGGGCTCAGCTACCCCGGTAATCCTGACCGTGACATGACCTTCCTTGGTGAATTTCACAGCATTGCCGACAAGGTTGGTCAGCACCTGCCTGATCCGTCCCGGGTCCGCAACAAATCGGGTCGGCAGGAAGATGTCGTAATCCACGAGCAGCGCAATGCCTTTGTCCCGCGCCGTGGGTTGAAGGAGCATGACCACTTCGTGGATGCTGCGCTCAAGATCAAACGGTTCTGGATGCAGTGCCAGCTTGTCTGCTTCAATCTTGGAGTAATCCAGAACGTCATTGATGATTACGAGGAGGGCCTCGCCTGAGTTCTTGATCGTATTGGCGTAGAGGCGCTGTTCCTCAGAGAGCTCGGTATCGCTCAGAAGTTCCGCCATGCCGATCACACCGTTCATGGGGGTGCGGATTTCATGAGACATATTGGCCAGGAAGGCGGATTTGGCGCGGTTGGCGCTTTCGGCACGTTCGCGGGCGGCGCGCAGCTCTTCCTCGTAGCGTACCGATGAGGTGATATCGAGCGCGAGGCTCACGACATCCCCGCCCTGACCCCGTTGGTCGATCAGCCTCAGGAAGCGGTCGTCCCACATTTGGATCACGATGGGCTCAGGTTTCAGGGACATCCAGCGATCGGTCATCATTCCGCGCCAGTCGGACGGGTGCATGTCGCCGGTATTGACCAAGCCTTCGTCCGTCAGGATTTGCAGGATTCGAACGTAGGATACACCGGGGCTGATCTCTTCAAGCCCGTCAAAAATGTTGAGGTAGGCTGTGTTCGCGCCAATCAACCGGCTGTCACTGTCGAAAAAGGCAAAACCGTCCTGAAAGGCCTGGATCGAATGCCACAAACGCCGTTCCGCACGTTCGATCTTTTCGTTCGCCATGCTGAGGTCTGATTTGACCTTCGCGTTCTCGTCGCGTGTTTTGGCCACCTCGGCCTGGGTTTCCCCGATCTGTCGGGTCAGGGCCAGAGCATGGCGGCCGAGTTTGCGGTTCGCAGCGGTCAGCTCGGCCTGCTTCAATTCAAGCAGCCGCTCTGCCGCCAGGCGCGCCCGGCGTTCCTCAGCGAGTTTTTCGGCAAGGTTCATCCCTGCGTGCTCCAACCTCAATCTACAGACACACTGCGCCTGGCCTTCTCAAATACGACACATATGCCCTCTGAAGGTGTTACGACGGGAAACCTTGCTATGGCGTTAAACGCATGTCAGCCTGACATCATTTGGAGGGTGCCATGCTGGGTCGATTTCTTACTTTCTTTGTGTCTCTATCGTGGATCTGTATGGCTCATGCGCAGGCTGCACCGGATCGGGTCCTGCCGCAGGTCCGCTACCAGTCGTTTGCGGACACCGACTACTATGGCTCTGATCTGCAAGCCCTTTTCGATACAGACCTCAGGTCTTGTGTCAGGGCCTGCAGTGCCAACCGCGATTGCGCCGGATTTTCCTTTAACAGCAAGGCAAATGCGTGTTTTCCGAAATCAGGGATGAAAGAGGCGACGCCCTACCAAGGCGCGATCTCTGCTGTCAAAATCCCGCTTCCAGCGGCCCTGGAAGTCGCGGCCCGCAAGCGTATGGAAGCAGCGCATTTCCTGCGGGCGCAGGACTTTGAAGCAGCCCTTCGGCAGGCCACTGAAATTGGCCTGCGTTATCCGTCCTATGGTGCCAGCCTGGATGAGATGATCCGTTCTGGCCGGATGCAAGCCCGCAGTGGCAACGCACAGAATGCCATTGGCTGGCTCAGTGCAGCGGTTGCGATCACCGATGATCCGGTGCTGTGGGGCGAGATTTCCACGCTTTGGCTACGATTCGCAGAGCGTGGTAATCAGGACAACAGATCCCGGCGCGAGGCGGCGTTGTCCGCTGCGCTGAACGCGTATCTGCGGGCCGACGTCTTGCCGCTTCAGGCAGATGCGCTGCAGCGCGCCGCCCGCGCCCTAGAGCGCCTGGGCCGTGGTCGTGACATGCTGCCAACCCTGCGTCTTGCCCAGGATCTTGCGCCGCGCCCTGAAACGGCGGCACTGTTGGACGAGGCGATTGGAAAATACGGTTTTCGCGTCACCGACAGCTACGTGGAAAGTGATAGCGCCAGCCCCCGTATCTGCATGGAGTTCTCCGAGGAGCTGCAGCGCAGCGGTGTAAACTATGGCGATTACGTGAAAGGTATGGATGCAGGGCTCGCGGTTGTAGCGACCGGCCGCCAGCTGTGCCTTGATGGAGTGGAGCACGGCAAGCGGTATCGCATTGCTTTGCGACGGGGGCTACCTGCCGCCAGCGGTGAAGCGCTGATCCGTGAGGTGGAAGTGACCCATTACGTGCGCGACCGTGCGCCAGCGGTGCGTTTTCCGGGCCGCGCCTATGTGCTTGCGAAATCTGATCAGGTCGCCTTGCCTGTTGAAACGGTCAATCTGCGCGACATTGACCTGCAACTACGGCGGGTCAGCGACCGCAACCTGCTGCGCACCCTGCAGGAAGGATATTTTGGCCGCCCTCTCTCCCACTGGCAGGATGAGTACTTTTCTTCTGACATTGCAGAGGAAGTCTGGACCGGTACAGCGCGTGTTCAGAATGAACTCAACCGCGATATGACTACAGGTTTGCCTCTGGCCGAGGTTTTGGCTGACCGACCGGTAGGGGTTTATGCATTGTCAGCCCGTATCCCGGGCGCTGACCCCTACGATGACCCCGGCGCGACTCAATGGTTCGTGCTGACCGATCTTGGTCTCAGTACCATGTCCGGCGCAGATGGGCTGCATGTCCAGGTGCAGGGTCTGACGGATGCCAAGCCCCGTGCAGGGGTCGAGGTAACGCTGATTTCCAACGCAAATGCCGTTCTGGCCACAACGGAAACAGACGCAACAGGCTACGCCCGCTTTGCCCCGGGACTGTCGCGTGGTCGCGGAGCTGCGGCGCCTGCCATGGTCATGGCGAAACAGGGAGATGTGGAGTTTTCCTTTTTATCTCTGAAGGATGCAGCCTTTGATCTTTCGGATCGGGGTGTTGAAGGGCGGCCAGCGCCGGGGCCGGTGGATGTATTTCTGACCACGGATCGCGGCGCTTACCGGGCCGGGGAGGTGGTCCATGTGACCGCCCTGACACGTGACAGCCGTGCCCAGGCGATTGAAGGCCTTCCCCTTATTGCGATCCTGCACCGCCCGGATGGTGTGGAGTACAGCCGTCATGTCTCGACAGCGGGGGAGGCTGGAGGATATGCGCTCTCTTTACCGATCGGTCAGTCAGCGCCACGTGGCACCTGGAGGCTGGATCTCAAGAGCGATCCAAAAGGCCCTGCGCTGGCCACACGGCAGATCCTGGTGGAGGATTTCCTGCCCGAGCGCATCGATTTTGACCAAAGCGTTTCCAATGCCGATGCGTTGATACCCGGAGAGGCGGCGCAGCTAGAGATTTCCGCCCGCTATCTCTTCGGTGCGCCGGGCAGCGGTTTGACAATCGACGGCGATCTGCGCCTCAGCGCAAGCGACACGGTCGAGGGCTGGCCCGGATACCGCTTTGGCCGTTACGATGCGCAGGCCAATCCGCAGCGCTCGTACTTTGGCGGGGAAAAGACCGACGCGGCAGGAGCGGCCTCGCTTGTGGTGTCTCTGCCCTCTGCCGTCGCGGAGGGAAAGCCAATGCAGGCGACGCTCGTTACACGGCTGATGGATGGCGCCGCTCGCCCGGTTGAGCGTGAGCTGACGATTCCTGTCCGCCCCGCAACGCCGGTGATCGGCATCCGCCCCTTGTTTGAAGATGTGGTCGGCGAGGGCAGCGAGGCCGGATTCGAGGTGATCTCCCTCGGCCCTGACCTTTTGCCAAAGCCGATGCATGTGAAATGGACCCTGAATCGGGTCGAGACGCGTTACCAGTGGTATCAGCTTTATGGCAACTGGAACTGGGAGCCGACCACCCGCCGCACTCGGGTTGCGACCGGAGAAGCGACGCTCGGCACCGCGCCGCTGCAGCTGTCCGAACCCGTTCAGTGGGGGCGCTACGAGCTGGTGATTGAACGGCTGGATGGCACCCCTGTCTCTGCGGCTCTGGATTTCTATGCAGGATGGTATGCGCCCGCCGATAGCGCCGCCACGCCAGACCGTCTGGAGCTGTCGCTGGATGCGGGTAGCTATCAGCCCGGTGACACCGCGCGACTGCGTATCGTGCCGCGAGCGGCGGGAACCGCGCTGATCTCGGTGGTCTCCAATCGCCTGATCGAACGCATGGCGGTCGAGGTTCCCGCCGGTGAAACAACGATCCCTTTGAGCGTGACCGAGGAGTGGGGCAGCGGCGCCTATGTGACTGCGACCGTGCTGCAGCCTGTTACGGGCAAGGCCAGCCGTACACCCGCGCGCGCACTGGGGCTTGCGCATGCCAAGGTCACCCAGCCAGGCCAAGAGTTGAAGGTCGCAATCGATGTGCCCGCGGTGGCGCGCCCGCGTGGCACCCAGATGGCGCGGGTCAGCGTCGATGGTGCGGCCGCAGGTGAAGAAGTTTGGCTCACCGTAGCTGCCGTGGATCTGGGCATCCTCAATCTCACCGGCTTCCAAAGCCCCGATCCCTCAGGGCATTACCACGGACAGCGGCGGTTGGGGATGGAGCTGCGCGATCTTTACGGTCGGCTGATCGATCCCGGAAACGGCGCCATGGGGCAGGTGCGTTCGGGTGGGGATGCCGACAATGGTATGCGCATGCAGTCGCCGCCGCCGACGCAGGATCTGGTGGCGGTCTTCTCTGGCCCCTTGCAGGTCGGGGAGGACGGAACCGCCATGTTCCCTGTCGACCTGCCCGCCTTCAATGGAACGGTTCGCTTCATGGCAGTGGCTTGGTCGAAACGCGCCGTGGGGGAGGCCGAGGCAGATATGCTGGTGCGGGATCCTGTGGTCGTGACTGCTGCGGTTCCGCGCTTTCTTGCGCCTGGGGATCAGAGCCGCGCCCGGATCGAGATCGTTCATGCCGATGGTCCTGCCGGGGAAATGGCGCTCGCGGCGCGCTCTGTCGGTACGGGGATCAGCCTTGGGAACCTGCCGACCTCGGTCATTTTGGCTGAGCAGGGCAAAGCGGTGCTGGATCTTCCGGTGACGGCCCTTGGCGCGGGTGACCCCGAGATTGAACTCACACTGACGACGCCTGCAGGGCTGCCTTTGACCCAGCGGCTGCGCCTGCCGGTCCGAGCGAATGATCCTGCTGTCGCACAAACGCGGCGCTTCCGTCTTGCAGCGGGCGACAGCTTCCAGTTCAGCGAAGATGTCTTTGCTGGCCTCAGACCGGGCACCGCGCGGGCGGTGCTTTCTTCCGGACCTTTGGCAAGGTTGGATGTGCCCGGCCTTCTGGCACAGTTGGATCGTTACCCCTATGGCTGCACTGAGCAGGTGACCTCGACGGCGATGCCGCTTTTGTACCTGTCTTCGGTCGCTGAAGCCGCAGGGCTGGGAAATGGCCCGGCTGTGCATGCGCGCATTGATGCCGCCATTCGCAAGGTTCTGACACGGCAGGCAAGCAATGGGGCCTTTGGTCTTTGGCGGGCAGAAAGTGGGGATTTCTGGCTCGATGCCTATGCCAGCGATTTCCTGTCTCGCGCCCGTGCGCAAGGACACGACGTCCCGGACCAGGCCTTTGCTCAGGCCATGGACAACCTGCGAAACCGTATCAACTACGCCCCCGATTTCGATGAGGGCGGAGAAGACATCGCCTATGCGTTGCTGGTTCTGGCGCGCGAAGGGGCCGCCGCAATGGGCGATCTACGCTATTATGCGGATGTGAAATCAGGCGATTTTGCCACCCCGCTGGCAGCTGCGCAGCTGGGGGCCGCCCTTGCAGCCTATGGCGATCAGCGGCGTGCAGATCGGATGTTTGCCCGTGCAGCGCAAATGCTTGGCCGTAGCGGGGCCGAGGCTCCGGTCTGGCGGGCCGACTACGGGACCAACCGCCGGGATGCGGCGGCAGTTCTCGCCTTGGCCAGCGAAGCGGGTAGCGCCGCCGTGAGCCGCGACTACTTGCTGGCGCGGATGACCGAGGACGGTTCAACCATGTCCACGCAAGAGGCCGCCTGGACCCTGTTGGCAGCTCAGGCTCTGGTCTCAACCCCAGAGCACAGCGGTCTTTTGGTCAACGGACAAACTGTCAGCGGTCCGTTTGTTGAAGTGTTGGAGGGCGGCAGCGGTGCAGATCCCAAGTCCATCGCGGCAGCCTCTGGCCGTGATGTGGAGATCACTTTGACCACCATGGGTGTGCCCGAGGTTGCGCCGGACGCGGCGGGCTATGGCTACACGCTGAACCGCTCTTACTACACGATGGATGGCGCACCGATCGAGACGCTTAGCTTTGAGACGGGAGCGCGGTTTGTCACGGTGCTGACTGTAACTCCGCATGAGGGTACCGGAGCCCGATTGATGGTGAATGACCCGCTGTCGGCTGGGGTGGAGATCGACAACCCGAACCTGCTGCGCTCAGGCGATCTGCGGGATCTTGACTGGCTGAACCTCAGTGAGGCCACTCATACTGAGTTCCGCTCGGACCGTTTCCTTGCGGCGGTTGATATCGGGGGCAGTAGCACTGTGACGCTGGCCTATGTCGCCCGCGCGGTGACACCGGGCAGCTTCCATCACCCTGCCGCCTCGGTCGAGGATATGTATCGACCTGCCTATCGCGCCCATACCGCAGCAGGCCGGGTCGAGGTTCGATGAAACGAGTGGGGCGGGGGGTGTCCGTGCCTTTCGTCTGGTCAGTCAGTTTCCGATGGCTTGGGCTAGCCTGTGCATTGGCTCTCGGCCTTGGGCTTGGCTGGCGTCAGTTCGACGTCTGGGTTGAGCGCACCGAGCTGCTCCCGTCACTGACTGAAACCTCGACCGAAGTTCTGGATCGCAACGGGCAGATCTTGCGCGTTTATCCGGTGGAGGATGGCATCTGGCGCATGGGGCTCAGTCTCGATCAGGTGGATCCGCGCTTCCTGGAGATGCTGATCGCCTATGAAGATCGCCGCTTTTGGTCCCACTCTGGGGTAGATGTGCTGGCGCTGGCACGGGCAGCGGGGCAGGCGCTGCGTCATGGACGGGTGGTGTCCGGCGGCTCCACGCTGACCATGCAACTTGCGCGCCTTTTGGAGGATGGTCCCACGGGGCGCTGGTCCGGAAAGCTGCGTCAGATCCGGCTGGCGCTGGCCTTGGAACGGCGTCTCAGCAAAACCGAGATCCTGGCGCTCTACCTCACTCATGCGCCATATGGGGGCAATGTCGAAGGAGTGCGCGCGGCGGCCTATGTCTGGTTCGGAAAGGAGCCGCGCCGCCTGACACCGGCGGAGGCCGCTCTGCTGGTCGCGTTGCCACAGGCCCCTGAAGGTCGCAGGCCCGACCGCGCGCCAGAGGCGGCCAGGGCGGCACGTGCGCAGGTCCTGAAGCGGATGGTTGCAAGTGGCGTGCTTAGCCTTGAAGACAGTGCAAGCGCCAGCAGGGCATCCTTACCAAAGGTCATGGCCGGAATGCCCAGGCTGGCGCCGCATCTGGCCGATCGCCTCCGCCTTGAAATGCCCGGTGTGCGGCGTTTGTCATTGACCGTTGATGCAGAGCTTCAGACCCGGATGGAGCGGTTGGTGCAAGCAGCCGCGCAACGCGCTGGGGATCGGCTTTCGGCCGCGATGATCGTGGCCGACCACCAAAGCGGCGAGATTCTCGCCTCTGTCGGCTCACCCGGTTATGCCAATCAGGGACGGCAAGGGTTTGTGGATATGACCCAGGCGCTGCGGTCTCCCGGCTCAACCCTTAAACCTCTGGTCTATGGGCTGGCTTTTGATCAGGGGCTGGTTCATCCGGAGACCCTGATCCACGACGGCCCGGTCGATTTCGAAGGCTATGCGCCGCAGAATTTCGATGGTGTATTCCGCGGAGATCTACGGGTGCGCGAGGCACTGCAGTTGTCGCTGAACATACCGGTGGTGAAGTTAACCCGAGAATTGGGCCCGCCGCAGGTCATGGCCGGGTTGCGTCGGGGAGGAGCCTCTCCTCACCTGCCGGGTGGCACGCCCGGTCTTGCCATTTCACTGGGGGGAGTGGGCCTTTCCCTTCAGGATCTGGTGCAACTTTATGCGGGTTTGGCTGCAGGCGGACAGGGCGCTGAGCTACGCGTTCTGGGCAGCACGGCTAAAGTCGAACGCCCCCGGATGATTTCGGATGTGGCAGCCTGGCATCTGGGTGACATCCTGCGCGATCTTACTCCGCCACCGGGTGGGCGGGCGGGTCGTCTCGCCTATAAGACTGGTACATCATACGGACACAGGGATGCCTGGGCGGTCGGCTGGGACGGGCGCCATGTGATCGGTATCTGGATGGGGCGGGCGGATGGCACTCCGGTGCCGGGCGCTTTTGGGGGCGATTTGGCTGCTCCTGTGCTGTTTGAAGCCTTCGGCTTGTTGAAACCCGATTTTGAGGCCCTGCCGCCGCCGCCTGCAGCCACCCTGATCCTGTCTGCTGCCGAGCTGCCACCCGCGCTGCGCCGTTTCCGGGCGCGGGATGCCGTGTTTGAACCAGCAGGAGATGCGCCTCAACTTCTGTTCCCACCTGATGGAGCACAGCTTGCGCTGGAGGGCCAAAGTTTGCCACTCAAGCTGCGCGGCGGGCAGGCGCCCTTTGTCGTGCTGACCGATGGAAGGCCGGTTCTGAAGGGTGTTCAGTCCCGTGAGCTTGAAATCCCGAGCCCTGGTCTGGGGTTTTCCGACCTGGTGGTGGTCGATGCGGCCGGGCGCTCGGCACGTGTGGCGATCCAGATAGAGTGATCGATCAATCCGGCGCTCATGCTGTGTCATGCCGGGTAGCCATTAAAGACCACGCCGCGCTCGCGCGGCGCCTAGCCCAACTGGAGAGGGTCTCCGGTAGGAGGCCCGATACGGGCGGGAGGGACCCAGTTTACCTGTGTCAGAACCGCCGAGGAAACTTTACCAAACGATCGGTTAGCTGCGCCCTTCCCGCAACCAACCGGCGGTCATCAGCGCGGCAATCACCAGCAGCATGAGCCAGGCCGGCAGCAGGGGGTGCTGAGAAACTGAAAGGGTCTCATAGGCTTCGCGTGGGGTCAGGCCGATCCAGCCACGCCCCGACGCGGGGCGTCCTTCTCGTACATCACGCAGTCGGGGAAGCCCCTCTTCAAGCCGCAGGATCTCGCCGCGCGCCGAGGCAATCACCGGGCTCAGAATATCTCCGGTGGCGATTGTCTGTGCGAATTCCTTTGGCGCTGCTGGGCCGAGGCCGATCACAGCTTCTGCGTCCCCTTCTTTTAGCCGATAAAGGCCGATTTCACTGCCCGTATGGCGACCTTGCCAAATTCCTGGTGCCTCTTCCGACAGCTCGAGGGAGGTTTCGCTACCGTCGGGGGCCGTGATGGTCACCGCGTCGATACTGTCTTCGAGGCTGCGCCGGGTAATCTGCATGGTTTGCCCCGTCGCCTCGGCGGTCAGAACCTCTTCTTCCAGTTCCGGCTCTTTCATCATCCAATGGGCCAGTCGGCGCAGTAGCTCAAGTTGTGGGCCGCCGCCCTCATAGCCGCGACTCCAGAGCCAGGCATGATCCGAGGCCAGAAGAGCAACTCGGCCTTCACCCTCGCGATTGAGGATCAGGAGCGGGCGCCCGTCGACCCCTTCCATCAGGATATCGCCCTCGGGCGCCTCCAAATCGATCTGCCGCAGCCATCGGCCCCATGTCCCGTCTGCCTGCAGATCGGCAGTCACCGGATGGCGGTCACCAATGTCTGTCACCTCGGGCAGGTAGGGCTGCTCAAAGACGCGCGCCGTGGGGTTGGCGGGCAGAACGGCTGACAGGGGGCTGCGATAGATACTCGCGGCACTGGCAAAATCCGGACCTGCTGCAATCAGCACCGCGCCGCCCTTGGCGACATAGTCGGCAACATTGTCGAGATAGATCGCAGGAAGAATACCGCGCCGTTTGTAGCGGTCAAAGATGATGAGATCGAAATCATCTATCTTTTCGAGGAACAGCTCCCGCGTCGGAAAGGCAATAAGACTCAACTCGTCGACTGGCACCCCGTCCTGCTTTTCTGGCGGGCGAAGGATCGTGAAATGCACCAGATCTACCGAGCTGTCCGATTTCAGAAGGTTGCGCCAGGTACGCCCGCCGGGATGTGGCTCTCCCGAGACCAGCAGCACCCGCAAGCGGTCACGCACGCCGTTGATCTGGATGAGTGCAGTGTTGTTGCGCGCGGTCAGCTCTCCGTCCGCTTCGGGTGTTGAGAATTCGATCACGTTTCTACCGCCATGGGGCAGCGCCAGTGGCAGGTCGAAATCCACCCCAACCGGCAGGTTGAAACGCTTGGGCTCGCCCCCGTCGATGGCAATATCCAAGGGGGCCGAAGCGCTCCCCTCTGGTAGCGCGCCCTGATCTTCGATGCGGAGCGTAAGCGTAATCGGTTCGCCAATAATGCCAAAGGCGGGGGCATTTCGGACCACAAGTCGGCGGTCCCAGTCGCTGTCTTTGCCGGTCATCAGCAGGTGAAGCGGGGCAGGCAGGTCGGGTACGCGATCCGCATCATGCACTTGCCCGTCTGAGAGCGCGATTATGCCGGCAATCCGTCCACGGGGCGCATCGGCCAGCGCGTCAGATACTGCTTGCATCAGGGCGGTGCCGCTGTCGTCCGCTGCGTCCGGAACGTTGATCCATCGCGTTTCCGTATTGGGTCGGGCCTCAAGCGCGCGCGCGAGCCCTGTTTTGGCGTCTGCCATCTGCTCCAAGCGCCCCGGCAGGCTCTGGCTGGAGGTTTCATCCGTGACCACGATCACGATATCGCTGAGCGGTTCAGTGTTTTCATTCTGCACAACCGGCCCGGCGAGCAAGGCCAGCAACGCCAGGGATGCACCCGCGCGCAAGAGCCAGCCGCGCATCCGGGTCCAGATCGCAAGGAAAAGGGCGACAGCGGTTATCGCTGTCAGCGCCCAGATCGCGGGCCAGGGCAACAGAGGATCAAAAAGGATTGTCTGGGTCATGGCCTGCCTCTATTGTCCCAGCCGCTCAAGCAGGGCCGGTACATGGACCTGATCTGATTTGTAGTTCCCGGTCAGCACATGCATCACCAGATTGACCCCGAAACGCCGTGAGAGTTCCCTTTGGCGCTCACCGGCAAAGCCGCGACCGACCGGCAGCAAGGGGCGGCCGTTTTGATCCACCGCCCAGGCCGAAGCCCAGTCATTGCCGCCGATCACCACCGGCGTCACCCCGTCATTGAGGTTGCGGAACGGGATGCCCTCGGTCTGTTCCGCATCAGGCGGGGCCGCTTCTACCCAAAGGGGGCCACGGGGATGGCGGCCAGGAAAGTCCTGCAGCAGGTAGAAGGTACGCGTCAGAACATGGTCCGATGGCAGGGGCTCCAGCGGTGGGATATCCAGCGCGAGAGCCAGTTGCTGCAACCTGCGGGCTTGCGGGCTGGTGGCACCAACTGCGGCGACATCCGCATCGCGGGTGTCGAACAGGATCATGCCACCACTGCGCAAATATGTGTTGAGTCGGTCATAGGCGGCTGGCGACGGCATCTTCTGGTTTGCGGTTACAGGCCAGTAGAGCAGTGGGAAAAAGGCCAGCTCATCGCGTTCAAGGTCCACACCCACCGGGTCCGAGGGTTCAATTGAAGTGCGGAAAAACAGTGTGTCCGACAGGCCCTGCAGACCGGCGCGCGCGATACGGTCAACCTCTGCATCGCCTGTCAAAACATGAGCCAGTGTCAGCTCAGCCGCCATCGCAACAGGGTCTTTCGATCCTTCGCTTTGGGCACGGGCGTTATCAGGTGATAGGGTAACACAGGCGAGCATCAGCCCCGAGATGAGCGGTACCGCTGCCGCGCTGCGCCTCAGGTTGGCAAGCTGCCCCGACACAATCAGCGTGGCGATCACATCCAGTGCCAGCAAGACAAGTGCCAGTCCCAAAAGGACTCCGCCCAGGGGTTGCTCCTGCGGCAGACTGTAGCCCAGCAGCTTCACCGATCCCGGCCAGCTGGCGCTGTTCAGCGTGTCTTCCGGCCGCAGGACATTTCGGGCCAAGGTCTGGCTACCGCTGTCATAAAGACCGGGACGCATGAGGGGCCCGGAAGGCGCCGTGATCAGATCCGGGCCCTGAACGCCGGGCAGGGTGCCGGCATCAATTGCGCGGCCAAAGCCGTCTATCACCGATACCGGTCGCCAGACCGTTCCTTCAAGACTGGCCGCTTCGGGCGTGCCCACTGACGAGGACACCGCGAGCCGCTCCAGCATCTGCACAAAAAGGCCCGAGAGCGGCAGACTGCTCCATTCCGCATTCGCGGTCACATGGAAGAGCACAACCTGCCCTTGCCCCAACGGTTTACGGGTAACCAGCGGCGTGCCATCGGCCAGCGCAGCGATGGAGCGTGCGGCAAGGGTCGGATCGGGCTGCGCCACGACCTGTGCGGTGACCGTGACTTCATCCGGCGCGACCAGCCCGGCAAATGGAGTGCCTTCGCCAAACGGTGCGAGTGTCTTTGGCTCGCCCCAGCTCATGGCGCCGCCGATGCTGCGCCCGCCAAGGCGCAGGCGCACAGGCATTAGCGGCTCTTCCTCGCTGCGGGCGGTGTCGCTTGCCGCAAGGCGCGGCCCGGCAAAACGCACCAATAGGCCACCCGCCTCGACCCACTCGATCATCGCGTCCTCCTGTGCGGGGGGCAGGCGGGCGACATCGGCAAGGACGACGACATCCGGGTTTGCGGGCAGAATATCACTGAGAGCGCCTTCCAAGAGATCGGCTGACGGCAATAGCGCCTGGCGCAAATAGTGCAGCGGCGACAGCAAAGCGAGGCCCTCATCCTCGCTTTCGGAGGCGATGAGAGCGACCTCGCGGCGGCGCAACCCGTCGTCAGCCAGGGCCACGGCGCCAGCGCTGCGTAGGCCGGTGAGTTCGAACCGGGTGATGCGTGCGCGCAGCTCGGAGGGAAGGGACAGACGCACGGTGGCTCGGCTTTCGCCATCCTCGAACCGTAGCGTTGCCTCTACCAGACTGCGCAGGGTGCCGCCGGGATCGCGGCCACGGGCCTGTAGCGTCAGTTCTTCTGCGGCGCCCGGCAGGCTGCGTTCGGCGGTCAGCTCCAGCGCACCATCTGCGATGGCCGGTGGGGCAAGGGCATAAACAGGGCCGGGGTGCTCATAGACGGTGAGGGGGCCGCGTGCCTCTAGCGCGGCGATTACCTGATCGCGGCCGGGGTAATCCAGCGCATCGCTGAACCAGAGCGTCTCAAAGCTTTCCGATGCCGTTTCAATATGTGCAAGAGTCTGCTCCACCTGAGCGGCAGAGGGTTGCCAGGGCTGGGGGTCGAGGCCCGGCAATTGCTGTAACCAGTCGGCGGCGGCGCGGAATTGCAGCTCGTCCGGGTCGGTCAACCGCAGCAGGGCCACCGGGCGTCCGGCCCGCCCGGCATCTTCAAGGCGCATGGAGATCTGATCGCGCGTGAGCTCCCAGCCATCGGCACCCGCCCAGGTCGCATCCAGCACGACCAGCACCGGTCCGCTTCCGGATTGACGGCTTTCGGGGTTCAGGACTGGACCGGCAAGACCAATGATTGCGGCAGCCAGTGCCAGCATGCGCAGCAGCAAAAGCCACCAGGGCGTGCGGTCAGAGAGGCTCTCGTCATCGCCAAGGCCCAAGAGCAGTGTCACCGCCGGAAAGGGCTGCCGCCGGGGCGCTGGCGGCACCGCGCGCAACAGGATCCAAAGGATCGGCAGGGCCAGCAGGCCAAGCAGAAGCCAAGGGTAGGCAAATCCGATACCGGCGATCAGGGTCATGCGAGGAACCTTTCCAGCGCGTGATAGAGCCACATCAGTGCCGATTGCGCAGAATCGCCCGTGTGATGCAGCCCCAGTCGCCAGCCTGCGCTGCGGCAGAGGTTTTCCAGCGCATCGCGCCGCTCCGCCAGCCGGTCAAGGTAGCGATCCTTGAGGGCCGAGGCTTTTAGCGTTTCATGCATCAGACCGCCGCTGATGCTGTGAAACCGGGTGCGGCCCGAGAAGGGAAAGCTCTCCTCGCTGGGGTCGAGCACCTGCAGCAAGACGCCACGCACGCCGCGGTCAGCGGCCTTGGTCAGTGCCAGTTGTAACTCGTCATAGGGGCCAAGGAAGTCCGAGACAAACAGGGCGCGGGCATGGGGCGCCATGGCGCGGTGTTCAGGCGGCGCGTAGTCGGCCTCATCCTCGGCGCTCAGCGCCTCGGCGAGCCGCAGAACCTGTGCCTTGCCGCTACGGGGCGGCAGCTTGCCGCCGGTGAGGCCCACCCGTTCCCCGCCGCGCAGCATCAGCACTGAGGTCGCCAGCGCCAGAAGGCGGGCGCGGTCGATCTTTAGCGGCAGGTCGGGGGAAGAGGAAAACCGCATAGAGGCGCCAAGATCCGTCCACAGGTGCACGGTCTGGGCGATCTGCCATTCCCGTTCACGCACAAACTGGATATCGCCGCGCGCAGAGCGGCGGTGGTCGATCATGCGGCGGCTGTCACCTTGCTGCAGGGGGCGGTATTGCCAGAAATCATCACCCGTCCCGGCGCGCCTGCGCCCGTGCTCCCCAAGCAGGACCGAGCCTGCCAGCATCTGTGCCTGCACCAAAAGGGGCGGTAGCGCGCTGGCCTCGGCCTCGGACCTGTGGCGTAGGTCGGCTGCGCCTTCGGCAGGAGAGGGGGCGGGCTGGTTCACGCGGCGGCCCCTGTGCGGGCGAGGCTTGCAGCGGTCTCATCAATCAATTCGGCGAGGCTTTCGCCGCGGGCGCGGGCCGCAAAATTCAGCTGCATACGGTGGGTCAGCACCGGGCGTGCCATCTCGATCACGTCCTCGACGCTGGGTGCAAGGCGCGCCTGCAACAGCGCGCGAGCGCGCACCGCCAGCATCAGCGCCTGTGCGGCGCGTGGACCCGGTCCCCAGGCCACTGTCTGGGCGATGCGATCAGAGACACCCGGCTCATCCGGGCGGAAGGCGCGCACCAGATCGAGGATCATCTCGACTACGGATTCCCCAACCGGCATGCGGCGCAGCAGGGTCTGTGCGGCGATCAGCTCATCGGCGGTAAAGACCTGATGGGCCTCGGCCTCTGCGACACCGGTGGTCGCCAAAAGGATATCGCGCTCGGTGCCGCGGTCGGGATAATGTACGTCGATCTGGAAAAGGAAACGGTCCAGCTGTGCTTCGGGCAGTGGGTAGGTGCCTTCCTGCTCGATTGGGTTCTGGGTGGCGAGAACATGAAAGGGCGCACCGAGAGGCCGGTCTTCGCCCGCGACGGTGACAGTGCGCTCCTGCATCGCTTGTAGCAGTGCCGATTGTGTGCGTGGGCTGGCGCGGTTGATTTCATCCGCCATCAGAAGCTGGCAAAAGATCGGCCCAGGCACGAAGCGGAAAGCGCGGGTGCCATCGGCAGCCTTGTCGAGGACTTCGGAGCCCAGGATATCGGCCGGCATCAGGTCAGGGGTGAACTGGATGCGGTTGCCATCCAGCCCCATCACGGTCGAAAGGGTCTCAACCAGCCGCGTCTTGCCAAGGCCCGGCAAGCCGACCAGAAGCCCGTGTCCACCGCAAAGCAGGGTGGCAAGGGTCAGGTCCACGACCCGCTCCTGTCCGATAAAACGGCGGGTGATCGAATCGCGCGCCAGTTGCAGCTTGGTTTCGAGCGCCTCGATCTCGGCCAGCAGATCATCGGGTTCGGACATGACTTTCCTTTCACAGCGCATATATGTGAGTAGTGTATAGCGCCCAGCGGAAATGGCAAAAACAATGAGTGGACAAAACATCGTGACACCGACGGCCGAAGGGCTTGCTGCATCGGCTCAAGCAGCCCGAAAAGGCGGTGGATTGCCGCCTGTTCATCTGTGGAACCCACCTTTCTGTGGCGATCTGGACATGCGCATCGCCCGTGACGGCACGTGGTTCTACCTCGGCACTCCCATCGGCCGGTTTGAGCTGGTGCGGCTTTTTTCATCAATCCTGAAGCGGGAGGGCGACAAATACTTCCTTGTGACCCCTGTTGAAAAGGTTGGCATCACTGTCGACGATGCGCCGTTTGTTGCGGTGGATTTCGAAGCCGCCGGGGCAGGTACGGATCAGATGCTGACCTTCTCTACCCATCTGGGGGATACGGCAGTGGCTGGGTCTGATCATCCTATTCGCGTTGTTCGTGATCCCGAAACGGGAGAGCCGTCCCCTTACGTCATGATCCGCGCCGGTCTTGAGGCGCTGATTGACCGCAAGAGCTTTTATCGCCTGGTAGAGCTGGGCGCCCATCACGAGGGCTGGTTTGGGGTTTGGTCCTCGGGCCAGTTCTTTGCGATCATCCCTTCAGCCGACCTGGAATAGGTCTGAGCCACAGGGCGGCGGACCGGAGCTCGCCGCGCAAAAGGCGGCTATGGCAAAAAAGCGTCGGAACCGTGGCGATTGTGTGGCGGTTGCTTTCAATGCGGCATGTTCCTTCCCTTGGCGCTGAGAGGTCAAGGCGATAGACCTGCGCGTAAAACGACAGGATCCACCCAATGCCACGCTTTGCTGCCAATATTTCACTTCTGTTTGCTGAACTGCCTTATCTCGAGCGCTTTTCGGCTGCGGCGAAGGCGGGGTTCGAGGCGGTTGAGATCCTGTTTCCCTATGAACTGGCGGCAAAGGAAACCCAGCGGGCGCTTGTGTCCAATGGGCTGGAGCTTCTGCTGATGAATGCGCCGCCGCCGAACTACACGGGCGGCATGCCCGGCTACGCAGCGCTCCCGGGGGGGACGGACCGATTCCAGCGGGATATCCGCCGGGTGTTGCGCTACGCAGATATCTTGCGCCCTGGCGCCATTCACATCATGGCCGGCTATGCCTCAGGGGATCTGGCCAAACAGACGTTCATTCAGAACCTGCAATGGGCCGCTGACCGGGCGCCCTCGCAGCAGTTCACCATCGAGCCGCTGAACACGGGCGATCAGCCGGATTACTTCCTCAATGACTATAACCTTGCCGCCGAAGTGCTAGAGGCCGTGGACCGCCCGAATGTGGGTCTGCAATACGATGCCTATCACGCCCAGCTGATTCATGGCGATGCGCTCAAGGTCTGGGAGAATTTCTCGGAAAAGGTCGTGCACGTCCAGATCGGAGCAGCACCCAGCCGCTGTGAACCAGGAACGGGTCCGGTTGATTTTGAGGAACTTTTCGCCGCCATTGACGACAGCGGCTATGAAGGATGGGTCAGTGCCGAATACACGCCGTCCACCCTGCGTACCGAAGACAGTCTGGGCTGGATGGTCTGACACTTTCGCACAGGGAGTTGTGCCGTTGTGAAGCCGCAAACGGCTGGCATTCCTGCGTCGTGTATCACATACATACTGCTGAATGTGATCAAGGAGTCGCCCATGCTGCCTGCTCGTTTCGCCCCTGTCCTGTTTGGTTTCCTGTTGTCCGGGATCATGTCCTGCATCGTGACTTTTGTTGCGGCCCTCAAGAATATTGGCTTCACGGCGCAGACCGTGGACGCTTGGCTCAGCGCGTGGTTGTTCGGATGGCCGGTTGCCTTTTGCGTGGTGCTGGTCGTGGCACCGCTGGTGCGCGGATTTGTGAACCGGCTTGTGAAACAGGGCTCATGACCCTTCAGGTCCTCTGGACGAGAGCCGCAAAATCCTGCAGGTCGGAAGGTATCTCAGAACCTTGACACAAAGCGCCCAGCCATGACTGCCTGCACCTCTTCTGACTTGGTTGCCTTCCTCGCCGCCTGTGGCGAGCCGGACGTATCACTTGCGCCCCTGCCTGGGGATGCCTCTGCGCGGCGCTACTATCGGCTTGAGGGGCGCGGCAAGATGCTGATGGAGGATCGCGTTGATCCGGATGGCTTTGCCGGGTTCATTCGGATTGCACGCCATCTTGCGGCCCTTGGCCTTAGTGCACCGCAGGTCCATTGTGCTGATGCTGAAAGCGGCCTTGCCCTGATCGAGGATTTCGGCACCCGCACCTACAGCGTGCAACTGGCCGCAGGACGGGACGAAGCGGAGCTTTATGCGCTGGCCGTCGACGCTCTGTTGCACCTGCATCATCACCCGCAAGCGGGCGCTGTGGATGTGCCGGACTACGATCTGGCGACGCTCCTCGATGAGCTGTCGATTTTCACGCAGTGGTTCGCGCCAGCTCTGCGCCCGGATGTTGATGTGGCGGCCTTCGATGCGGCCTTTCGTGCGCTGTGGCAGGCTCCGCTTGCCGGTCTGAACAAAGGGCCGAGTACGTTGGTTTTGCGGGATTTCCACGTTGACAACCTGATGGAGCTTGAGGGGCGCGAGGGGGTGCGCCGCTGTGGTCTATTGGATTTTCAGGACGGGGTGATTGGACTGCCAGAGTATGATCTGGTGTCCCTTTTGCAGGATGCCCGCCGCGATCTGGAGCCGGGATTGGAGAAGACGATGCTCCAGCGCTACATCGCGTCGGCGCCCAAAGGTGCCGGTGGGGAAACCGAGATCCTGCATCGTTATCATCTTTTGGGTGCGCAGCGTCACACGCGGATTGCAGGGGTCTTTCTGCGCCTGAACCTGCGCGATGACAAACCCGGTTACCTGCGTTTTTTGCCGCGCGTGCTGCGCCAGATGGAGGAGGCGCTACAGGCCGCCGGATTGACCGAGATCACAGAGTTCCTCGACCGCGAGCTGCCCGAATGGCGGCAGGCAGGCCCGACGCTGATCGGTACAGCCTGAACCGTCAGACAGGTCTGATCGGGCGGATGCGCAGATCACCCTGCGCGTTTGTCGAAACCTCCGCATGAACGCCATAGAGCGCCGCAAGACGCTCTGGAGTCAGCACCTCTACGCAAGAACCTTCGGCAGCAACACGTCCGCCCGAGAGGCAGATCACGTGCTGGGCAAACTGCGCCACGAGGTCCAGATCATGAAGCGCGATCACCGCGATCATGTTCTGACGGCGAACGGTTTCCTGAACGGCGTCCAGAACGACAAGTTGATGTCGCATGTCGAGCGCAGCGGTGGGTTCGTCCAGCAGCAGAACCTCGGGGCAGCGGAACATGGCCTGTGCCAGAAACACCATCTGCCGCTGTCCTCCGCTGATCTGATCCAGCGCCCGGCCTGCAAGATGGGCAATTCCGAAACGGGCCAGCGTGGCTTCAACCTCGTCCTGCAAGGCTTGCGGCACGGAGAGGCCGAGGCTGCGCATACGGCCCAAGAGAACCACTTCGAACACGCTGATACTGCTTTGCGCGCCGCTGTCCTGCGGCATATAGGCAAAGACTTTTCGCCGCTTGGGCGCATTCTGAACATCGCCGTTCAGGGTGACGGTTCCGGTGGCAGGCAAAAGACCGGAAATTGCCTTGAGCAGGGTCGATTTTCCGGTGCCGTTGGGGCCGATCAGGGCAGTGATCTGCCCCGGTTCAATCCGGGCGCTAACATCGGTCAGGATCGGTTTGCGCCCGTGGCTGGCATAAAGGGATTGGATCGAAAGGCTAACCAGCTTTTCCTCTTGCCGCGCAGGATCAGGATGAACAGGAAGGGCACGCCAAAGACTGCCGTGACGATGCCGATCGGGATGACGTGACCGGGTGAGATCAGCTTGGACAGGACCGAGGCCGCGACCATGACAAAGGCGCCGGTCAGGGCGGCCATGGGCAGAAGGAAGCGCTGATCTTCCCCCACCAGCATGCGGGCAATATGGGGCGCGACAAGGCCGACAAAGCCGATGGTGCCGACGAAACAGATCGCGCCTGCAGTCAACAGGGCGGTGAGGGTGAAGACGCGGATCCTGAGCCTGCCCACATCGACGCCAACAGCGGCGGCGCGCTCGTCCCCCATGCGCAGGGCGGTGAGGCGCCAGAGGTCCGGGATCAGGGCAAGGACACAAAGCGCGGTCAGGCTCGCGCTGATCGGCAGGTTGGACCAGCTTGCCTTCAGGAGCGAGCCGAACAGCCAGAAGACGATGGCCTGAAGCACTTCGGGCTCCGCCATGTATTGCAGCATGGATTGCAGCGACTGGAACAGGAACAGCGTTGCAATCCCAGCCAGCACCATGATCTCTGAACTCATCCCCCGCACGCGGGAAAACCCGTAAACGAGTGCGGAGGCACAGGCGGAGGCCACGAAGGCGGCAAAGGGCACGGTGAACAGACCGAGGATCGGTAGGGTGATCCCGGTGAGCAGAGCGAGCGACGCTCCGAAACCGGCGGCGGCCGATAGACCCAGCGTATAGGGGCTGGCCAAGGGGTTGCCGAGGATTGTCTGCATGGCAACGCCCGCCACGCTCAGCGCGACACCGATGGTGACGGCCATCAGGGTCATGGGCAGGCGGATAGACCAGACGATCACCACATTGGTGGCATCCGCCGAGCCAGGTAGAAAAAAGGAATGCAGAACATCCGTCAGACCCAGCATCGCCGGGCCGGTGAGTATATCGAGCACTATTGCCAGACCTAGGGCGAGTGCCCCTAGGGTCAGCCATAAGACACGCCGCGCAATGATGCGGGCATAGAGAGGGGCGGCGTAAACCGCCCCGTCCAAAGTGGTTTCAGGTACAGAGGTCATCCGTTTGCGGGATCCGGCAGCCGGGTCATATAGGTGCCCTTGAACTGGATCGGCATGTATTTGGCAAAGAAAGCCTCAAGGTTAGCCTCCGGGTCCACATCTACGAAAAGCTCAGGATGCAAGGCCTTCGCGAGATACTGCAGGAAGACATAGTCATAGAGCGTGCGCGCACCGCCGTGGTAGATGGCATGGATATTGCCGTCCTGCACGGCAGATAGACCGCCCCAACCTGCCCGGTGGGTATAGGGCTGCATCCGGTCATGCGACAGGGAGGAATCGATGCCCGGCCCCATGATCACGGCCTTGTCGCGGCCCAACCAGCCGGATCCGGCGAGGAAGATCACCTCGGGGTTTTGCGCCAGCACATACTCTGGACTGAGCGGGCCCCATTTCTCGATCTCGGTGGCGGCGATGTTCGTGCCGCCTGCGGTTTCGATCAGGCGGCCCCACATGGTGTTGCCATAGGAGTTGTCCACTTCATCGGCCCCCTTGCGGGCCAGTTCGACATAGACTTTGGGACGCGCGGTGATGCCTTCCAGACGCTTGGCCACATCTTCGACAGCGGCCTTATAGGACATGGCCAGATCGCTTGCGCGCTCAGTCGCGCCCAGGATCTGACCCAGCGCAAGGGTGGAAGCGACGTGTTTTTCGACGGTCTGTGCGTTGTAGTCCAGCACGACGACAGGTACACCTGCCGCTTCGAGCCGCTGAACCCCATCGCCAAGGGCGTTGTACTGCCAGCCGGCAAGGATCGCGACCTGCGGTTTGGCGGCCAGTGCGGCCTCTAGCGAGAAGGTACCACTGTCCACTTCTCCCACATCGGCAATGGTGTCGATACGCGGAACGGCCTTTACATAGGCCTCCCATTGCAGGCCGCGCCAGCCTTCCCAGGGGCTGCGGGAAATGGCGACCACGCGGTCATAGGCATCCTCGCCACCAACGGCGAAGAAGTCTTCAAAATAAAAGCCAAGCAGGATGCGGTCAGGGTTTGCGGGCACTTCGACCTCACGGTCGTAGGCGTCCTTGATGGTGATGGTCTCGGCCGCTGCGGGCGAGATGAGAGCGACTGCCAGCAGGATGCCGGACAAGAGGCGTGCAAAAGCGTTCAGCACGGGAGGTTCTCCAGAGTTTGTGGGTGGACGCGTGCGGGCACAGGGTGCCGACACGGAAAAGGGCATTAGCCGCAGGCAACGGGCACTGATCGATGCAATGCAACGAATTCGCCGCGCCGGAGCACAGATTTCGGGGGAGGGCATGGAGGAGGCAGCGCAGGGCTGCCGACCGTCAGGTCAAACCCGTCGGATCAGGCTGTGGGCGGTGCACGTGGTCCATGGGAGGTTCGCGCGTGTACTTGCGGTAGAACGGCCGTCTCGGCGACCCGCTCCGGCAGGGCGACATATTCCAACTTGCGGTAAAAGCACAAAGGCTCGGGCAGCGTTGCCGCATCGACCAGCCGACACAGCGGGCAGGAGTCTGCGTTCGCTTTTCCGCTATCGCTGAATTCGCCGCAGAAATCCGCCGCTGCTTCGCCGTAGATCGCAAGGATCTCGGGGCTCACGGGGGCGTCCTTGGTCGTCACGCGCTGATGCCCAAATCCGACCGTCACCATGGTTATGGTGAAGACCAGTGCCGTCAAAAGGCGCAGGCAAAAACGTGTAGACAGGCGGCTCATGGCTTTTCGATAGCGCAAGTTCACGGCGATGTGAAAGGAAAAACGATTGTCATGTCACGTGTTGGCATCCGCGGATCGGTTTGAAAACCGAAAGCCCCGGTGCGCGGCAATTCGTTTATTAAGTATTTGATAATTATGTTTAAAATGATTTTTGCCTTGGTTCGACGCCTTGCGCCGATTCGTGCGAGTTGTCAGTAGGTCGTCGAAAGACGCCCCACCTGAGACAATTTGCCTGCCGCCGCCTTGCGTGTTCTGTGCAGGCCTTTTGTTTTAGCCTTGATCGGCGCGCGCCAGTGTTCTGGCGACCGTGCGCAGATGGTCTCTCATTGCGATTTCGGCCCCTGCAGCGTCATGGTTGATGATCGCAGTGGCGAGTGTCTGGTGCTGGCGGGCTAGCAGGGCAAAGACGTCATCCGAATAGGTCTCGGCCCGTTTGCGGGTCCAGTTAGCCTCACGCCGGACACTGCGGATCTCCTCATACATCGCGAGGTACAGGGCATTGTGGGCCATCTCGGCGATCTTGTAGTGAAAGATGTCATCTACCGCGTCATAGGCTGCCTGATCCTCTGCCGTCTGGCTGGCTTCTGCAATCTGGCTGAACTGCTCGCGCTCCTGCGCGTTGGCGCGGGTTGCGGCGAGCGCCGCCAGTGTCGGCTCCAGCCCGAGGCGGACCTCAATCACTTCGGCCGGGGTAATGCGGCGGGCAAGGGGCTTCAGGCGCGCCGCGTCGGTCGCCGGGGGCGGCAGGGCGAAGGTGCCCTGACCCCGGCGGCGGAAGATCGTGCCATCGGCGGCCAGCAGATCCAGAACCCGGCGCAGGCGGGTACGGCTCACGCCCTCCGCTTTTGCCAAATCGCGCTCAGGGGGCAGGCGACCATCCCGGTTCAGCAGATCGCCTGCAGCAATCTGCTGACGCAGGCGGTCTGCGATTTCTTCGTCGCTTGAGGTTGTAGCGGTCATAATGCCTTATCCGAAGAACAGATCCTTGAACATTCGGGCCGAGGTTATCAGTAGAAACAGACCGAACGACAGGCGCAGCGCGCGGCGCGGGATGCTGTGGGCCAGCTTCACTCCAACCCGCGCAAATGTGGTGCTGAGCGGGATGATCACGGCGGCCAGGAAGAGGTTCACATACCCAAGAGAGAAAGGTGGCAGACCTTCGGCGCCAAATCCCGTCGCCATGTAGATCAACGCGCCGGGGACACCGATGATGAAACCGATGGCAGCCGACGTGCCCACCGCCTTGCGGATGTCATAGCCGAGGAAGTTTAGCATCGGCACGCAGACGGTGCCGCCACCGATGCCCATCATGGCCGAAACCGATCCCGCAACGACGCCAAGCCCCGCCCAGACGGGTTTGGAAAAACTGCGAGGATTATCGCTGTCCTGTGCCTTGCGCAGGATCATGTCGAGCGCGACAAGGACGGCAACCGTTGCAAAGACGGCGATCAGCACTTGGCCGGAGACGACCCCGCCGAGGATACCGCCGATTACCACACCCACCAGGATCGACGGCGCCCAGAGTCTGAGCAGATCCATGTCGATGGCGCCCTTCTTGTAGTGGCCATAGCCCGAGGACAGCGAGGTAAAGACGATGGTGGATAGGGATGTACCCACCGCGACCTGCATGGTCAGCGCGGGCTCCATACCGGTGAAGGACAGGGCAAAGTAGAGCGCCGGCACGATGACAATGCCGCCGCCGACGCCCAGAAGACCGGCAAGGATGCCGCCGACGATGCCCGAACCTGCGGCGACGGCGGCCAGGGTCAGAAGCGTGTTCATATCAAGCATGGTGTATTCCCTTGTGGGGCTGTGTGAGGTGGTGGCCTAGCGGCCGATTGCATAGGCCTGCATCAGGCGCGGCGTGGCTGCGGCCTGCAGCGTGCCATCCGCATGGCGCAGGGCGGCTGTCAGGCGGCCGACGGTCCAGGGGTCGGCCACGGTCACGATATGGCCACGGGCGCGCAGGGCGGCGATGGTGGCGGCTTCATAACTGACCTCGATCATCATCTCGCCGGGACGCGCCTCGCGCGGGAAGAAGCTGCCCTGAAAATGCATGGTGTGAAACAAAGGCGCATCCAGTCCCTGTTGCAGGTCGAACCCGTGGTGGACGAAGCGCAGGAACCAGATCAGCTGCCACTGGTCCTGCTGGTCCCCTCCCGGCGTGCCAAAGACCAGCCGCTGCCCGTCTTTTTCAGCAAGGCTCGGCGTCAGGGTGGTCCGCGGACGGCGCCCCGGCGCGAGCGAGGTGGGCAGGCCCTCCTCCAGCCAGAACATCTGCGCGCGCGAATTGAGCGGAAAGCCAAGCCCGGGAATGACCGGATTGGATTGCAGCCAGCCGCCCGAGGGTGTGGCCGAAACCATATTGCCCCAGCGGTCGATGATGTCGAGATGGACTGTATCGCCGCGCTTTTCGGTCAGGTGGGCCATGGTGGGTTCCTGCGGGGCGGCATCCGCAACGCCAAAATCGCGGGACGCACGCTCGATATAGGCATCGGCCAGATTTTCGAACCCTGGCACCCGGCCCGGACGCTGCTCCAACGAGGCCTCTCGCGTGATCAGCTTTGCGCGCTCTGCGTTGTAGCCATCGGACAGCAGTACCTCCATCGGCACCTCGCTGTGCGCGGGATCCCCGTAATAGGCCTCGCGGTCGGCATAGGCCAGCTTCATGGCTTCGATCACCGTGTGAGTGAACTCGTCCCCAAGGGGATCCATCGCGCCCAGGTCGAAATGTTTTAGGATCGCCAGCCCCTGCAGCAGCACCGGCCCCTGCGACCAGGCGTGGGTCTTGTGCACGGTCCAGCCGTGATAGTCGTAGGTCAGCGTCGGCTCATAGCCTGCGCGCCAACCCGCCATGTCGGCGGGGGCCATCACGGCGCGGTTTTTCTGCTCGGAGCCATCATGCACGCAGGCGTCCGACAGGTAGTCAAAGACCGCATCGGCCACGAAACCCTCGGCCCAAGCGCTGCGGGCGGCGTCGATCTGAAGGGTCCGGTCTTCGCCTGCGGTTTCCCCCACTTCCACAAGGCGCTGATAGGTGGCGGCCA